>Ga0082212_10004848_pt1 | contig 18570 bp, 20 predicted proteins | sample TergutNt197P3_FD_71548 | JGI IMG/M metagenome (GOLD analysis project Ga0082212, IMG submission 71548) | Neocapritermes taracua P3 segment gut microbial communities from Petit-Saut dam, French Guiana - Nt197 P3 | ecosystem: Host-associated > Arthropoda: Insects > Digestive system > Gut ...
AGGAGCCGCTACCGCAATTGCTGAACCAGTAAACAGCAGCAACAAAACTAATGCAGCACAGCCACGTAATGCTCGCTGCAAAGACTTCATATCCAGAGCCTACCGAATCGCCTCCATCTAGTCGATTGAGGAATCCGAAACCAGCGGGACAGGACGGCAACCAGCCTAAAGGGGTGAAAAAGAAACGTGTGGCGGAGCTTTCGCCCCACCACACTCTCCCTTACACGAATCACCCATGTAAGGAACTTCCAGCTTAGCCTATTTCATCAAGCTAATTATTTTCCCCCATCGCTAGGCGGGTGGAAGTATGGCAGCGAAAATCGACCCCTGGACAAAGTAGATCAGGAATGCGATCGCCACCACGTACAGCAACGGATGGACATCTTTCGCTTTGCCGCGGAAAAGTTTCACAGTAACGAAGAGAATGAAACCAACGCCAATCCCTACCGTGATCGAGTAGGCAAATGGCATCAAAATGATCGCAAAGAACGCCGGGATTCCCTCCTCCGGATCGTTCCACTTGATCTCTAGGACTTGCGCCATCATCAAGAAGCCGACGAACGCCAAAGCTGGCGAGGCAGCCTCGCCAGGAACCATGTTCACTAGCGGTGCCAAGAAGATAGCCAGTAAAAAGGCTACGCCCGTGGTGATCGAAGCCAAGCCGGTACGCGCCCCATCGCCTACGCCAGAGGCAGATTCGATGTAGGAAGTATTTGAAGAGGTGGACGCAAGACCACCAAATACCGCACCGAGGGAGTCAATAACCAGGATTTCCTGGGTACGTGGCGGGTTACCATCGGGTTGCAGCAACTTACCTTCGGCGCCCACGGCAACGATGGTGCCCATCGTGTCGAAGAAGTCAGCCAACATCAACGCGAATATCAGCATGATTACGGCAAGCACTCCAACCGGAGAGGCAAAACCGCCAAAGAAGAACTCAAACGGGCCTTTCCACGGTATCAATAGCAGGTTCAAGTCAATGCCTCCCCAACCATCAAACGCCGGAATATTAGACATCCAGCCAGTTGGGTTGACGACGGCACCGGTATCATCCTTGGCAGCACCAGGCGCAAAGGCAGCTTGGAAGATCATCCCAAGCACGGTGCCGGAAAGAATGGCAATCAACATCGCACCTTTAACTTTCAGGACATGCAGCACGATTAGAAGCACTAATGCGAACACGAAAGTAAATATCGGCCAGCCCTCTAGACTGCCACCGATGCCTAGTTGCACTGGAGTGCCCACCGCTGGCCGGACAATGCCACCGTTAACTAAACCTATGAAAGCAATGAACAGCCCGATACCGACCGAAATCGCAGAGCGAATGCTACGCGGAACTGCGTTAAAAACTGCCTTACGGAATCCTGTGAACACCAAGATGGTGATAATCACACCCTCCCAGAAGACTAAACCCATCGCCGCAGGCCAGCTCATCATGCCCTGGCCAACGATGGTATAAGCGACCATCGCATTCAGCCCCAGACCTGCTGCCACAGCTATCGGGAAACGGGCAATCCCACCCATCGCAATTGAGAGCAAACCGGCCAATAACGCAGTCGCTGCCGCCACAGCCGCCATCGAAGCTGGAACTGCACCAGGTTCACTGATGGGCATGCCGTTAACAAGGTTGCCGTTTAGATCAGGTACCGTTCCGATGATGATCGGGTTTAGCACGATGATGTACGCCATGGTGAAGAATGTCACCAAGCCGCCGCGCACCTCGCGGCCAACGTTGGAGCCGCGTTTCTTGATCTCAAACCAAGAGTCAACAGTAAGTGGTTTTTTCGTCGGCTTTGCCGCCTTCTTTGTTGAAGTCATGGGGAGATACTAGCGCCAAACTGTGCCGACTTCGTTGCTGTTTCCGCAAATGACCATTACGAAAAACTGGGATCGCTACCTTCCTAACTAATGACACACCCTCACACGGTTTTTCTGCTGACACAAGCTGTTTCATGATTACCAAAGACACCGTAGACTGGGCTTCATGACATCGGAAGATGATCCGGTACCAACACGAAAGCCAATACTGGTACAGGCGCCGGTTAAAGCACTGGATACCGACGGCAGACTGATATTGATAATCGGTACCGCTGGTTTCGCTGTTGCTTCACTCGTCTGTTTTTTCAGCTACGCTTCACTGGCGGCTTCAGACCAACTCTGGCGTTTCTGGACGGCGCTACTCGGCACTGCACTTGGGTGCATTGCCCTGACTGTTGTGCTAATCACCCGCTCCCGAAAGTCCGACCCCAGCAGCGAAGACCAAACGCTGTCCTAACATTTTCCAAGCAAACTGGCGAGATTCGCGGCGATTTCACTCGCTTCGGAATCCGACCCCACTGCTACGACATGGTTGGCGACCTGGTCATATAACGACTGACGGTCGTCAAACCGCTGGGTCAATTTGGCAGATTGCAGAACCGGACGGGTTGGGTCGTTGCCAAGCCGGTTAAGCGCAGCTGACAAAGAAATTTTTAACCAGACGACGTTCACTTTCTTTAATGCTTCCCGTATTGCTGGTGTCTCAACAGCGCCACCACCAAGTGCAACCACCACATACGGGACTCTCAGTGCTTGCAGCACCGCCTCACGCTCAATCGTCCGAAATGCTGCTTCGCCAGCATCGGCAAAGATGGACGAAATCGATCCGTGCTCGCGTTCGATCTCGGCATCGACATCTACGAAATTCCAGCCAATCAACTCGGCGAGTCTGCGGCCGACACTGGTCTTTCCGGCACCCATGAACCCTGTTAAGGCAATGCAGTCGCCACGGGTTTGCGTACATGTGGAAGGCTGCGGCGCAGCGGCCGCGAACATTGCAGACAGCGGTGCACGGTGGCCAGTAAATAGTTGGAACTGTAAGCAGGCTTGGTGTACCAGCATGTCAAGACCCGAAACAACGATGGCACCGCTGGCTGCGGCCAGTCGTGCAAACTCAGTTGGCCAATTCCAATAGACGGCATCGAAAACTAGCTTGGCTTTGAAGCTGTCGCCTTGGCCTAAGACCTCAGCCGGAAGCGTGGAGATTAAGACTTCATGATGGCCGCGATGCCAATCGGCAAGCTCGACCAACTCAACGTCGATATGCAAGCGTTCGGCAACATGGAGAAAAGCGGCGGCTTTGGGCAAATCTCTGGCATAGACCTGGACTTGATCAATACCCAGCTCAGCCAGTGCAAATAGCGCCGAGAGCGCTGTCGCACCCGCTCCCAACACGGCTGCCTGCTGGTAGCCGTGCCAAGGCGGACGCAGCGCAGCAACCAATCCTCCAACATCGGTATTGTCAGCTAACCAACCTGAATCGGTGCGCACCAGCGTGTTGGCGACCCCCACATCGCGCGCGACTTGCGTGGCATCGTCAGCCAATTCCAACGCCCTCCGCTTCAGCGGCATAGTCAGCGACAGTCCCCGCCAGCTAGCGTCTAATCCGGTTAAAAACTCGTCCAATTCAGCTTCTGTGACTTCGTGGATTCCATATTCCCAATCATCCAGTCCGTAGGCACGATACCCCGCTGTATGTAACGTCGGAGATAACGAATGGGCGATTGGTGAGCCAAGCACCGCACAACGAGTCTGCCGCTGTTTTTTGCCGGTCATCGATGTCCTTTGAGGAGTCCGCCGACTATGTGTCCGGCTTTCACGCATTCGGCGTGTGTTACGTCGTAGTGGGTCACGGCTCGTACCGCTTTCGCGCCAACCGCAGACAGCCGAACCTGGTTCGTCTGCGCTTGCGCAATGACTTGGCTCGCGTCCAGATCACCCGAATCCAGCAATACGATGTTCGTGGCCACGCTAGTAGGATCGATTGCGTCTGGAGCGTGTTCGGCGACGGCTAGTGCAAACGCCAGTGCTGCAGCATGATCTTCAGCCATGCGGTCAACGTGGTGGTCTAGCGCATAGAGCGCGGCGGCCGCCAATACGCCCGCTTGCCGCCAACCAGCGCCCAAGCGTTTGCGCTGCACTCGCGCCCTAGCGATCGTGTCTGCATCGGAGACCAGCATTGAGCCAGCAGGAGCACCAAGCCCCTTTGAAAAACAGACGTTCACCGTGTCGAAATACTGCCCATATTCACAAAGCGGGGTTCCGGTGGCCACATGGGCATTCCAGAGCCGAGCGCCGTCGAGATGCATTTTCACCCCAACGCCGCTGCACAGTTCACGAATGGCTTTGATGTCCGCGAGTGGATAGATCGTACCCCCGCCGAAATTGTGGGTATTTTCCAGTTCGACTGCCGCCGTCGAAACCAGATAGGGGCCAGCGTCTGGAGTAATGATATTTGCGATCTGTGCTACGCTACCTAGCCCGTCTGCTGATTCCCAGGTTCGCAAACTCACCCCATGCAGCGCAGCGTGTGCCCCCAACTCAGCACGCGCGATATGTGCGCGGACATCGCAAATGACTTCCTGCCCCGGAGCTACTAGCGACCAAATCCCTAACAGGTTGGAAAGTGAGCCTGTGATCGTGAAAAGACCGGCTTGGTGACCGAGTAATTCAGCGGTGCGCGCTTGCAGTTCCAAAACCGTCGGGTCTTCACCGAAAACATCATCCCCTACTTCCGCTTCGGCCATCGCTTTTCGCATACCAGCAGTGGGTTTCGTCAAGGTATCAGAACGCAAATCAATCACGGCATCTATTCAATCACAACGTGTTTAGTTAACATGTGTAGGAATTGACGAAAAACGCTGCACAAACCCTTGGCCGATACACCAGCGTTCTGCTGGCAGCAGGAAGTTCCTAAAAGTCTTCCAGACGGTACGCCTGGACTGCGTTGGAACGTCCCGGTATGCCCTTGGACAAGCGCTCGGCGATGGTGAACGCCAACTCAAGAGACTGATTGCGATTTAGACGCGGGTCGCATGCAGTCTCGTAGCGTGAAATCAGGTCGGTTTCATCGAGTTCATCGACCCCACCCACACATTCGGTCACATCGTCGCCGGTCAGTTCGATATGAACTCCGCCCGGCCAAGTGCCCATTTCGTTGTGCACATCGAAGAAGCCGTTAACTTCCGCAACAACGTCGGCAAAGGCTCTGGTCTTGTAGCCATTCTCGGAGGTAAAAGTGTTGCCGTGCATGGGGTCACAAACCCAGGCAACCTCGCGTCCGGTCGAAGTCACTGCACCAACCAGTTCCGGCAGCACCTTACCTACCAGGTTCGCACCCATTCTGGTGATGATGGTAATCCGTCCAGGTTCATGATCAGGGTCAACCCGATTCAGCAATTCGACCGCTTCATCTGGGCGTATTGTCGGTCCAAACTTGAATCCAATGGGGTTACGTAAATGTCGCACAAACTCCACATGCGCCCCATCAATCCTACGGGTGCGTTCACCAACCCAAACCATGTGCGCACTAGTGTCATACGGGGTTAAAGTTCGCGAATCGATTCGTGTCAGCGCATGTTCATATTCCAGCAACAGCGCCTCATGGCTGGAGTAAAGATCGACGGTACGGATGCTGGCATCATCTACCCCGCATGCCACCATGAAAGCCATTGCGCGTTCAATCTCGGCAGCCATCGTTTCATAGCGTTCTTCAACATTCGAGCTATGCACAAAGTCGGAATTCCAGGTATGCACCGTGCGCAAGTCGGCGAAGCCTCCCTTCACGAAGGCTCGTAGCAGATTCAAGGTGGCTGATGAGCGGTTGTAAACCTCAATGAGACGAGTGGGGTCATGTCTGCGAGCGGCTGGGGTGAATTCGAGTGAGTTGACCCCATCACCGCGATAGCTCGGCAGTGACACGCCATTGCGGGTTTCGTAGTCTTTGCTGCGGGGTTTGGCGTACTGTCCCGCGATCCTGCCAACTTTCACTACCGGCATTTGCGCAGCGTAGGTGAGCACGACTGCCATCGACAGCAAGACCCGCAACTTCCCGCGAATATCTTGAGCCGTTACCGAATCAAAGTTTTCGGCGCAATCCCCCCCTTGCAACAAGAAGGAGCGTCCCGCAGCTACGTCTGCAATCTTGCGCCGCAATTCGTCGCACTCTCCGGCAAAAACCAGTGGCGGACGGGTGCGTAACTCGGCAAGAACGCTATCCAACTCGTTGGCGTCGTCATATTGCGGTTGCTGCTGCGCAACTAGTGAATGCAATTGTGCCAGGGTCGGAATTTGATTAGTCACATCGAAAGCATACGACGTTTCGCTGCCTTCATCCCAGCTACTACCCGCACCTGAGAAGGCCTAGTTTTCGTCCTCGACTGCTATTGGTGGCTGTAACGTCGGCGGGTCGCCGCCGCCTGGGCGCGCTCGCACTATTGTCTCTACCTCGGCTGCACTCACTGTTCCGGCTTTAACTGACGAACCGTAGGCATCGACATAGGTCTGCCCGGACAGTTGCTGAATGGCAAACATAACTTCATCTGTTACCCAACGCAGCATGTCATGGTCGTTGAGTCCGGCAGCGTGTTCGTCGAAGTTCAGTGGCTCTCCGACCACAGCCAGAGGCTTACGCAGCCATGGAATCCCCAACGGACCTTTAACTTTGTAGGTGTTGAATATTGCGATTGGAATGACGGGAACTTTGGCGGCTAACGCGAGCCGTGCCACCCCCGTCTTGCCCTTATGTAAGCGCCCATCTGGAGAGCGAGTTCCTTCTGGGAAGATGCAGACCAAGCCGCCGCTTACTAGGCGTTCAAGGATTGGCGCCAGCGCCGCCAGCCGATCCTTGGGGTTAGCTCGGTCAATGGGAACCTGATTGATCGCTTTCATGAAAATCGCTACCACTTTTGAGCCAAGACCGCGGTCGCCCCGAAATAGTTCTGCTTTCGCCGGAAATAGCAGGGGTCGCTTCACGAGGGCGGGCAGTACATAGGCATCGGCAGAAGCAATGTGATTGCTGGCGAGGATGGCAGGTCCATGTTTGGGGATGTTTTCGGCTCCGCTGATCTTTCCCCGTAGTACGAGTCGCACAACTGGTGTGAACATTAGGTATTTGAATAGCGTGTAAAACATCAATCTTCCTCGTGCTGCTGTTTGCTGGCGCAAACGTCATGTTCTTCACAACTTGGCGATTCCCAAATATGGCCGATTCGCTCGAATACTTCAACTCCGACGGGGTTTATTCCCGGGGATGCCAAGGCGTGAGCAAGCAGCGCATGCAAGCATTTGACGCGATCTGGCATCCCTCCCGCACTCATCTGCGCGATCTGGGGGACCTGCTCCAGGCTGTTCCGGTCGCTGAGATATTCCTGGTGTGCCTGCCGATAGCGACGCGCAAAGTCGGCATCGGACGCTAGGCGCTGCGACAGTTCGGCCATCACGCCCTTCGATTCCAACTGGGAGCAAGCCGTCACCGCTAGCGGACAGGTCAGGTAGTAGGTGGTAGGAAAGGGGGAACCGTCGGATAGGCGCGGCATGGTGGCGATCACTCCAGGTTTCCCATATCGACAGCGCCAAGCAACCCCTGCTATGCCACGCGGGCTGCGTCCTAGTTGTGCGGCGACGATGGCTTCGTCGGTAGCAGTTAGTTGCTGTAGCTGCATTTTTCAATGTCTCCCACAACGCTTGGGGGCGTTTCCAGTGTAAATCTGATGAACCATATGAAATCTAGCGGTTCACTACCTTACGCGCTGGAGCGTCGGCAGTCTGAATCGAACCTAACAAACGCCCCCACCAGGTAGCTCCCTGCTCTTGATCGGATTTTTGATTCTCGGCTTCGATCACGACACCAGCAGCGATGGGCTCGCCGTTATCGGCTACTACCTTAAAGCCAGTTTCTCCAGGCATCACCCAACCAAGGCGTTCCCTGGCTTGCGTTTTCACGAATTCTGGGTCGTTCCAGCGGTCAAGCTCGGCTTCCAGCTCAGCTATCTTTGCCGAACGCTCCCTGATCTGTTGTTCCACAACCGCTAACTCGTGTTGCTGTCCGATGTAGATGCGTATGGTGTTGGCATATGACAGGCCTAGCACCACAAGAACCAAGATCAAGATGAATGCCCTCCTGGTCGCTGTCGACCCAATCGGAGTGCGTTTTACGACTTCCGGCTCGTCATGGTTCGGAGTTTCTGTCCTGTTGGACTCAGTTTGGCCAGGGCGTGTTCGCGCAGTTCCGTGTCGTTTTGAACGACCCGGGCCTGTATTTGAACGCGGAGTGGTCTTCACCTGCCAAATTCTAAATGCTCATATGTAAAACGCTGCCACGGCGCGCCACCCACCGAGTCGGTAGCCATGCGATCCCGGTTGAACCGCAGCCAAGCAGAAAGCAGGTATAGCCCGTCGTGAGACTGTTTGAGTGAACCAGCGGTTCCTACTCAACAGACGAGTTCCGGCTGTGTATAACACCCTTGGCTTTCCACAGCCTGGGTGTTTCAGTGCAAGAAGAAGTGGCTGCCACCCATATTGCTAGATATGGAACGAGAAGTGTTGGTAATCGCAGCAGCCGGAGATTTGCAGGATTCAATCCTGTCAGTAGTTGCTGCCCAAGAGCTAAAAGGACGGGTAGCGACTGATGCCGCTCAGGCAGTGCCGCATTGGCAGCGGGCAGAAACTGTCGTCATCGCCCAAGATCTTGCCGAGGAGTTAGCTGCCCATTCTCTGCCGCATCGAGACCAGGTGTTTCTAGTTGGAAACAACGAATCAGTTTTAGCGACTTGGTCTACGCCGCTGGGAGCGAAAGTGCTAGTCATTCCAGAGCAACTAGCTTGGCTTGGCGCTGTCCTTGATGAAGGCTCGACGAAGTCGGGAGCGCCTGTGTACGCATTTCTGGGAGGCAGTGGCGGAGCAGGAGTTTCCACATTGGCGGCGGCAGTTGCTTTACGTGCCTCTAAACAGGGGTTGCGTAGTGTGTTGGTGGATGTTGACGCGTTAGGAGGCGGAATCGACTTACTGCTCGGCGTTGAACAAATTCAGGGATGGCGCTGGCCAAGTCTAGGAGCCGCCGAAGGTTATGTGGGTGATATTCGCCAATATCTTCCCCAAGTTGGGGGAGTCGCGGTAGTTTCGATGTCGCGTGATTCACATGTTGAGTTAGCCAAGGAGCCGCTGGTTGCGATCATACAGGCGCTGCGTCGTACCCATGATTTGGTTGTAATTGATGCTGGGAGGTCAGTCAGCGGTGCATCCATTCAGGCCGTCCGGTTAGCGACACAACGGTTCTTGCTGGTGATGGCAACAGTACGTGGAATTGCTGCCGCCGGTCAGGTTATGCGGGCGTATGGGTGTGACGTTGAGCTAGTTGTGCGCAAACCAGCAGGTGCTGCCGACGCTACGACAGTAGCAGAACTGCTGGGGCAACGAGTTGTTGCCATGCTCCCTGAGGACAAAACCTTAGCTGCCGCCGCTGAGCGAGGAGAGCTTGCCTGGATGAGCGCGCGACGGAGTTACCTGCGAACCTGCGCGGCATTGATAAACCGATGAATGAGCTAGATGAGATACGCGATTACCTGAGCCGGAACCATGTTCAGATGGGGCCGGTGGAAGTCAGCCAAGCCCTGCGGAATATGGGGCAGTTGGTGACCGATGCTCGGGTACGCTCGCTCGTCGGAGCCTTACGACAGGACAGCATTGGAGCCGGAATTTTAGACCCGCTCTTGGATTTGCCTGGAGTTACGGATGTCATCGTAAATGGCCCCCAGCAGGTTTATTTCGACCGCGGTAAGGGGTTGGAGCTTTCCGATGTTAGTTTCAACGACGACGCAGCCGTGCGGCGCTTAGCTATCAGGCTAGCGGCGAGCATTGGAAGAAGGCTAGACGAGGGCAGCCCTTTCGTAGATGCACGGCTGCCAAATGGCGTGCGGGTACACGCTATTTTGGGTTCGCTTACCGACTGTGGCACCTGTCTTTCGCTGCGAATCCCGCCTCAGATTCAACTCACGCTTCCAGATTGGGTGATGAATGAAACCATGAGTAAATCTGCCGCGATCTTATTAGATCGGCTGGTGGAGAAACGGCTGGCGTTTTTAGTGACTGGAGGCACGGGTTCGGGCAAGACGACGCTCTTGAGTACATTGCTTGGTCAAGTTGATTCCAATGAACGGATTGTGATTGTGGAGGATTCTCGCGAGTTGGATCCGCGTCATCCACATTGCATCCGTTTGGAATCGCGCACTGCCAACACTGAAGGGACAGGAAAGATAACGATGACTGATCTGGTACGGCAGGCGCTTCGGATGCGCCCAGACCGAGTTGTGGTCGGAGAAGTTCGTGGCGGTGAGTTGGTGGATTTGTTGACTGCTTTGAACACGGGGCACGAAGGTGGAGCTGGGACGGTTCATGCAAACTCAGCTAGCGACGTACCAGCGCGATTGGAAGCTTTGGCTGGATTGGGTGGGATGCGCAGCGATACTCTGCATTCCCAACTGGCTGCTGCTTTGGATGTTTTCATTCATATCCGTCGTTTGGCTGGTGGAAGGCGTTGGGTCGAAGAAGTCGCTGTCATCGAATCCAGTGCAGGTAGATGCCAGGTAGTTCCTGCGGTTCGGTTTTTTCCTGATGGTCGAACCCAGCGTGAAGCTGGGTTTTCTAGGTTGGAAAAACTGGTTGCGTGATGACAATTTTGTGTGCGGCGTTGTGTGGTTTGACGGTGTGGCTTGTGATTTTGCCATTCCGCAGCGCAGCACCGTTGCAGCAGCGTTCGCCGTTGGCTCAAAGAAACTGGCGGCAGCATTGGCCGTTACTGACGGGTCTTTTTACAGCTTTAGTCGTGGCTTTGTTAGGGAAGATCGGGATTGGGCTGGCGGTGGGAGGAATAGTTGGAACTGTCAGCAGTGTTGCGCAGGCAGCTCACAAGCGGAGAACCGCAGCCTTGAACAGCGAAAGAGTCCTAGCGGCTTGCCGAGAATTATCCGCGTTGTTGAAACTGGGGATGGGTGGTGTGGACGCTTTGAAAGCGATGGTTGGTGATTGCGATGTATTTGCCGAACCTGCGGCACTGGCTCATCTTGGAGGGGATATCGCTGCAAATATCGGAAAGCTTGGCGATGAACCAGGGTTTGGCTCCTTGAAGAATCTAGCGACAGCTTGGAAAATCTCCGAAACGACAGGAGCGTCGTTAGCAGAAACGGTTGATGTTCTCACTGCGGAACTAGCCGGACAGCAAGAAATAAAACTTGCCCAAGCCGTTGAATTAGCACCATCACGAACGACAAGTCGCCTTTTGGCGGTTCTGCCCCTCGCCGGAGTGCTCTTAGGGTATGGCTTGGGGGGAGATCCGGTGGGGTTTCTAGTCGATTCTATTTTGGGCGAGATTGTTTTAGTCTGCGGGGCTGGTATGGCATGTGCGGGAATCCTGTGGTGCGAACGGATAACTAATGCTTAGCTTGACTGCCATCGCTGTAGGAATCACTGTCTGGCTGCTGCAAACTCCTTCTCCATTGCAGCGTCTGAAACCAGGGAATGAGAAAACGCTAAGCAAGGCGTTGCAGCGATTGGTCAATTGGACAAAAACGGTTCCAACCACCCAGCGGTTGCGGCAAGCCAACATAGCCAGTCAAGACCTGCCACTGATCGCTGATCTTCTTGCGGTCTGCTTAGAAGCTGGTATGCCGTTGCGTAGTGCGGTGGCAGCGTATGTGGAGGCTTCATCCCAGCCCGCCGCAGTGGTATTGACTGGGGTCTTGGCACGGATTCAGATAGGGATAGATGAAAAAACGGCTTGGGATGAAGTACGTGCCGTGTCTGGTTGGGAAGCCTTGGCATCCCAACTGAGTTTCAGTGCCGCAGCTGGAACTTCTACCGCGGCTGCGCTAAGGATGGTTAGTGCCAGTATGCGCAAAGCTGCCGCGGCTTGCGCAGGCGAGAATGCAAGAAGTGTCGGAGTAAAGATAGTGTTCCCACTCACGCTGTGCTTCCTTCCGGCGTTCATACTTTTGGGCATCGTTCCGATCATTGGAGGAATCGTTTCTGGAGTGTTCGGATGAGAAAAATATCCACAGCTTTTCATGTGCATGGACGCATATCCACACCTTCACATGCAACAAGCAAATCTTGCAGCTTCCAAACCAAAATGAATAGTGCGAACCCGCAAAGATAGAAAGGAAAACTATGTTGAGTCTCTTGCAAAAACGCACCGATGAGCGTGGAATGACCACTGCGGAATATGCGGTTGGAACTGTCGCTTCTGTGAGTATTGTCGGGGTTTTGATTGCGATTATTCAGAATCCTGAGTTTCAAGCATTACTTATGAACCTCGTTGGAATCATCTTCAATGCTATGCAGCGGATGGTAGTCGGTTAGACCTTTTGGGTAGGGGCGGCATGACCGTCGCTCCTACCCAAGCCAAAGTAAAGACCAGGTGCAGAAAGGAGAAAAATGCCGCAAATCACGACGCGTCAAACAGACGAGGACGGCATGGTCACAGCGGAACTGGCTTTTGCTTCACTGTTCGCTGCGGGCTTTGTGGTACTGCTTGCCTGGGTAGTTTCGTTGCTGCTTGTTTTTGCTGGCTGTTATTCCACTGCTTCGCAAGTCGCGCGGCAGAACGCTCGTGGCGATCAGGCTGCGGTGAAGTTGGCTATCGACGCTGGCCCTCCAGGGTCAACTGTCGTCATCACGCGCTCAACAACCATGGTTACTGTGCAGGTAAGAGTTGCAGCGCAGCCTTGGGCAAAATGGCTACCTGCCGTGCCCTTGACAGCGCAGGCTCATGCTTTTATTGAGAGCGGGTGAGACATGTCAACCGGTCATGACGACCAGGCAGGCTCGGGAACAGTGCTGATAGCAGCTGTGTTGCTGATCGGTTGCCTGTTAGCTGGGTTAGCTGTTAGTGCCGCAGCGTATTTAGTGAAGATGGAGCAGGTAAGTCAGGCTTCGGATTTGACAGTTCTGGCAGCCGCGGGATTTGGATGTGACGCAGCGGAAAATGTTGCAGCAACCCATCATGTCGAAATCCTAAGCTGCGAGTTTGCTGGTGACGCATTCGACCACGTTGCCATAGTCACAGTCGCTGGAGAGTTCAACCTTTTTGGATTCAAATCCCAAATCACCCAAACCGCCTACGGCGGAAAGTTGGCAAACTGACCCATTTCGCCGAAGGTTCTGATCTGTTGAGTCTTTCTTTGTAATCCGTCACTCGTTGGGGTTTCGATACCGCCTTCGTCAAGCGACGATGTCGGCCGGAAAAAGCCGCGTCGCAACAACATCGCCCCAACCCAGGATAAACTTGCGGGCGTGATTGACCCGAAGTTGCTAAGAACTGATCCTGAGCTGTTACGTCGTTCCCAAGGTGCCCGAGGGGAGTCGGTAGCCTTAGTCGATGAACTCATCACTGCCGACGAAACCCGGCGCTCTTTAATTGCGGCATTTGAGAAGTTGCGTGCCGAGCAGAACCAAATCGGGAAACAGGTAGCGAAAGCCACCGGAACCGAAAAAACGACACTACTTGATCGCACTAAGCAACTATCGCTGGATGTTAAGGCAGCCAATAATGCCAGTGAAGCCGCTGAAGCCAAGTTCACTGAGCTGTTGAAAGCGTTTCCTAATCTGGTTTTTGACGATGTTCCGCTCGGCGGAGAAGACGATTTTCGCGTCTTGGAAACTATCGGAGCCCCCCGCGATTTTCTAGCCGAAGGGTTCGCCCCGAAAGATCACCTGGAACTAGGAGAGGCGCTAGGTGCGATTGACATGGATCGCGGCGCAAAGGTTTCGGGGTCGAGATTCTATTTTCTAACTGGCGTCGGTGCTCAACTTGAGTTTGCGCTCATCAACTTGGCCATCAGCAAGGCGCTGAGTTGGGGATTCACGCCAATCCTTCCCCCGGCGTTGGTTAAGGCCTCAGCGATGGAAGGCACCGGTTTTCTTGGCCAAGCCGCCCAGGATGTGTATCACTTGCCAAATGACGATCTTTATCTGGTGGGAACCTCAGAGGTTGCGTTGGCTGCTTATCACAGCGGCGAGATTCTGGATGCAGCTTCGCTGCCGCGTAACTATGTGGGTTACAGCCCGTGTTTTCGGCGGGAGGCAGGTTCCTACGGGCGTGACGTGCGCGGAATCTTTCGGGTGCATTGGTTCGACAAAGTGGAGATGTTTGTTTTCTGCGACCCGGAGAATTCCCACGCCGAACACCAACGGCTGCTCGGGTATGAGAAAGACTTCATCGCCGCGTTGGAATTGCCTTTCCAGGTGTTAGAAGTAGCTGCGGGTGATCTGGGTATGAGTGCAGCTCGAAAATATGACTGTTACGGCTGGGTGCCGAGCCAAGGCAAGTACCGTGAGATCACTTCAACCTCTAACTGCACCGAATTTCAAGCCAGGCGACTAGATATTAGGATGCGTGACGACAATCAGATTCGCCCGGTGGCAACCTTGAACGGGACGTTGTGTGCAATGACGCGAATGATAATCATGCTGCTGGAAAATCATCAGCAATCCGACGGTTCTATTTATGTTCCAGTTGCACTGCGCCAGTTCTTAGGTATGGATATCATTAAGTCTGCGGATTGAGCAAAGACTCGTACCACTTACTCGCCGTGGTGAAATCGGCATCGGCGAAACCATGCGCGATAGTTGGCTGGATACGGTCTGCTCGTGCATACGATCCCAGGAAAATCACGTTTTCGCAGACGCGGCGCAAACCTTGCAGCGCTTCGGCCACTCGCAACTCTTGGATGTGACCTTCCAAGTCGATTGAGAAACAGTAGTTTCCAAGGCCAGTTTTAGTGGGTCTGGATTCGATACGGCACAGGTTTACGCCCCGGCCAGAGAACTGTTCCAAGATTTCGAGCAGTGCTCCCGGGCGATCAGCCCGCATGAAGGCCATCAACGTGGTTTTATCGGCACCGGTCATTGCCGCAGGAGCCCCCAGCTTTGAAACCAACACGAAACGAGTTACCGCTGCCAGGTTATCGGCAATACCTTCGGCCAGCGGAACCAGGTGGTACATGTCTTGGGCGATCTGAGCACAGATTGCACCATCGTAGGCAGAGTTGGGATTTGCTACTTCCTTTGCGGCAGCGGCGGTCGAACCACCTTCAGTGATTTCAGCTTCGGGAAGATTTTCGGCCAGCCATTCCCGCACTTGGGCTATTGCGTGCGGATGCGACAGTATCCGTTTTACATCGCTGATGCTGGTGCCAACCCGTCCACACAGATTGAAATGTACCGGTAACGTCACTTCGCGGCTGATCATTAGTGGCAGCCCTAGGACTAAACTGTCCAGTGTGGCAGAGACGCCGCCCTCGACAGAGTTCTCTATTGGAACCAGCGCAGCCTGCACTTCGCCGCAGCGCACTGCCTCCAACGCACCCAGCACACTTGAGTATCCGAGTGCTTCACCATCGTAGAAGGTTAAGAGTGCCTGCTGCGTAAACGTTCCTGCTGGCCCAAGGTATCCAATCATCAAGTCAGATTATCACTGTCACGACCCTCTCGCTGGTTGGCGGTGTACCTGATCTTGTCATTATGTTTGTCAATCGCTAATGTCATACCCCTCCATAAAAACGTCCGCAACTTGCTTGCAGACGCTTCATTGCAATCAGTGGTTAAACAAGAACGTATCTTTCGGGTTATGGATCCTGCGATTTACACGCAGACTCTTTTATGGGTTTTGTCAAGTTGTGGTGGGCGTGTTTTATAGTCCTTGGGGTGTGAGGTGGTTGTGGATTTGGCGGGCGATGTAGCGTTTGAGGCAGCGTCGGATTTCTGAGGTTGTTTTTCCTTGGCTGTGTCGTTTTTCTATGTATTGTTGGGTTTGTTCATCGCTCATCATTCTTGATCGTGCTATCACGTGTAGTGCACTGTTGAGTTGGCGGTCTCCACCACGACTGAGCCTGTTCCTGATCGTGTTACCTGATGAGGCTGGTATGGGGGCAACACCGGCAAGGCAAGCAAACTTTGCTTCGGTGGTAATCCTGGATGATGTGCTACGGGCATACAATATTTTTGCTGCACAGATAGGGCCAACTCCTGCCATGGTCAACAAACTTGGGGCCAGTTGCGCCACGAGCATGCTGATTTGTTTGTTGTTCATCGCTAAAGCGTGTTTGCTGGTGATGATACTGCACGCTAGTCGTTGAGCAGTTGCGTGAATTATCTGTCCAGGTGCAAGACACCAACCGGTGATCTGGTTGATAAGTTTCATGTCAGCTCCATGACGGGCATCCACATGAAGATCATGGGTGCGAAGCAAAGCTATCAACGCGTTACGCTCTTGGGTTGTGTGGGTGTTTAACCGTTCACGATCAGCTAGAAGTACCCCGATTTGAGCGTAAATACCGTTCAAAGCACGCGGTGTTGGCAGATCATCAACATCTAGTCCCATCACGAAGCGGGCTGCTGCACTTGCATCAATCAGATCAGATTTTCCCCGGTTACGTCGGGTTGTTCTTTTCGGTGGTTTAGCCTCTACTACACGTATGCCAGCATCGATCAAACCACGAGCTATCCCTGCTCCGAAAGTAGCCACACACTCCACACCAGCAAGAATTGAATCTGCACCGGTGATTTTCAATATCCAACAGATCGCTCGTTTAATCCCAGCTGGGGTAGTATCAAACTCGTGGTCTCGAACCACTTGGCCGGTGCGGGTATCCACAACAGCGAAGTGGTTAGTTTTCGTGTGAGTGTCCACGCCAACAGTGAACCGGTAGAAATCTGCAACAATAGTCATCGGTAGCCTTTCTCTTCGACTGGTTGCTGGCGTCGCCTGGGGCTGTGCGAGACGGTCCTTTAACAGGTCACAGTCACCAAGTGGCTGGACAGTCTTTTATCAAGTCATCAAACAATCACAGGCGGCGCTGACCTGAACCAGCACGAGCAGACAAGTCTGCGCAAAGACATACCCAAAGATAGTCAGGATGACAATGAGTCACACTCCCACCAATCCAGGCCAACACCAGTCTGTCAGTCAATCCCAGACCGACCACAACCCATTAAAGGATGACAAGAAAGGGGCTACCCCCCAATTCGTCGTCCTGCACTTTAGTTGCAGGATCCATAACCCGGATGCTGCGCGAAGTCGCAGTATTGCGGAATCCAGAACAATCAGTCGTTAAGCAAGAAAGTGACAAATAGGGAACCCTGCCAGTGCGCGCCCCAGCCCGCTGGTTGAGTGCAAACCAAAGGTTTGTGTATCGAAACCAAGGGCGACGGCCTCTGAATTTGAACACTTTCTCTCTCAGTAGTCACTAGGATGTCAAACACCGACCAGAAGGAGTAGAAATGAGCGAGTTCGTGTACGAAGATTTGTTGCCGCTGGGTGCAGATGAAACCCCATATCGACTACTCAGCACGCAGGGGGTTAGCACCCTCACAGGTTCCGACGGCCGCACATTCCTGCAAATTGACCCCAGTGCCTTGGAATTATTGGCAGAAACTGCCATGCGTGAAATAGCTTTCTACCTACGCCGGGCACATCTGGCTCAATTGCGTAAGATTCTCGATGACCCCGAAGCCTCAGACAATGACAAATTCGTCGCACTCGACTTTTTGAAAAATGCGGTCATTTCTGCTGCTGGGGTACTCCCAATGTGTCAAGACACCGGGACTGCAATAGTGATGGGTAAACGTGGACAGCAAGTATTAACCGCAGGCCCTGACGAGTTGGCGTTGAGCAAAGGCGTTTACAACGCGTATACGAAAGAGAACCTGCGCTACTCACAAAACGCCGCGCTGACGATGTGGGATGAAGTCAACACCGGAAATAACCTGCCCGCCCAGATCGAAGTTTATGCCGACACCAACCCCGGACACGAGAATGTCTACAAATTCTTGTTCATGGCAAAGGGGGGCGGTTCAGCCAACAAAACCTTCCTATTCCAAGAAACCAAGGCCATCCTCAATCCCGATTCAATGCTGAAATTCCTTGACGAGAAAATCCGTCTGCTCGGCACGTCAGCTTGTCCGCCTTACCACTTGGCTGTCGTCATCGGAGGTACCAGCGCCGAGTTTGCGCTCAAAACCGCCAAATATGCTTCTGCGAAATATTTGGATTCGCTTCCGGTGGCCGGTTCAGCCAGCGCTCACGGTTTCCGCGATTTGGAACTGGAAGCCGAGATTTTGAAGTTGACGCAAGACCAAGGCATTGGAGCTCAATTCGGCGGAAAGTATTTCTGCCACGACGTGCGCGTAGTGCGCCTTCCGCGCCACGGTGCGTCACTGCCGGTAGCAATCGCGGTGTCATGTTCAGCAGACAGGCAGTGTTTGGGAAAGATCACACCCGAGGGTGTTTTCATTGAAGAGTTGGAACACGATCCAACGCAGTACCTGCCCGAAACCATTGATGAGTCAATCACATCCACCCAGGTGGTAGCTATCGATCTGAATCGTCCGATGCCAGATATTTTGGCGCAACTTAGCCGCCATCCGGTTACGACCTTACTTTCGCTCAACGGTACCCTGATCGTGGCTCGTGACATTGCGCACGCAAAACTGCGGGAACGCCTAGATGCCGGCGAAGGATTGCCACAGTATTTCAAAGATCATCCGGTTTACTATGCAGGTCCGGCCAAGACACCCAAGGGCATGCCTTCAGGCTCATTTGGCCCCACTACTGCCGGGCGCATGGATTCCTATGTTGACCTTTTCCAGGAAAACGGTGGGTCGATGGTCATGCTCGCCAAAGGAAATCGTTCCAAACAAGTTACGGATGCCTGTGCAAAATACGGCGGTTTCTATCTGGGCTCTGTGGGTGGTCCAGCT
>Ga0082212_10004849_pt1 | contig 18570 bp, 16 predicted proteins | sample TergutNt197P3_FD_71548 | JGI IMG/M metagenome (GOLD analysis project Ga0082212, IMG submission 71548) | Neocapritermes taracua P3 segment gut microbial communities from Petit-Saut dam, French Guiana - Nt197 P3 | ecosystem: Host-associated > Arthropoda: Insects > Digestive system > Gut ...
TTCCGCCTGGACTGCGTTGTCGTCACCTCACGTAGCTCGGCTACGCTTCGGCTCCTTCGCCTTGCCAGTCGAAAAAATTGCTAGCGAATCTGGCAGCGCTGTGTTTTTAGAGGTTGCCTAAATATTTACCGGCTATAAGCAGGGAGAAATAATAAAAGCTCGAATATCAGAAGAGGTGATTTCCAAAATATGGTGCAGAAGGAGTTGGCAGGTAGGAATATGAACAAGATACCAGAGGACACAAGACAGAGGACAGAACCTGTAGCTTTGCTTAGGCAAAGCAATAATAAAGCTCAAACCGCTTTTTGCAACCATGGCGCTTATTATTTATTAAAGCGGGTTTTATTACCCCTAATGCTGATAATGCTTTTAGCCGCCCTTTTTGCTGTCGGCGGATGTGCTGATAGAGGAAGTCCTAAAATTAGTTTTGGCGTACTGAAAGGTCCCAGCGGCATTGGCGCCGTCTACCTTATGGAGCAGGATGGCCGGGGGGAGACTATATCCAACTACAATTTCACCATCGCCGGCGCGCCTGATGCCTTGATTGCCCAGCTCATCAGCGGTGAACTGAATGCGGCAGCGCTGCCCTCAAGCACTGCGGCGACTCTTTATCAAAAAAGCGAAGGCCGGGTACTGGCACTGGCGGTCAGCACCTTGGGCGTCCTCTATTTTTTGGAAAACGGCAATAAGATAAATGGCATAGAAGATCTTGCGGGTAAAACAATTGTCACTTCCGGGCAAGGAAGCACGGTGGAATATGTACTCAGCTATTTACTGGCGGCACATGGCCTCCGCATGGGGGAAGATGTTACCGTTGATTTCAAATCAGAACATACAGAGGCAGCTACCCTGGCCGCCGCCGGTAATTATGAGATAGCGCTGCTGCCGGAGCCTTTCGTGACAATATTGCTAAATCAAAACAATGAATTCCGGATTGCACTTGATATTACAGCCCAGTGGGAGCAAGCCGGCATGGGCAGATTGCCCATGGGCGTTATCGCAGTGAATAAAGATTTTGCCTCAAAGAATACCGGCCTGATCACCGCCTTCCTTAGTGAATACAAAACCAGCGTGGAATATGCCAACGGCTACCCGGTTGAGACTGCTGCCCTAACTGAAAAATACGATATCATGCCCGCCGCTATTGCGGAAAAAGCCATTCCCCGCGCGAACATCGTCTATATAGCCGGGCCGGAGATGAAAAACATGCTCGGCGCCTTTTACCGCATACTCTATGATTTTAACCCAGCCGCAACCGGAGGATCCCTACCGGATGATGATTTTTATTATTACCGGTAGAACCGCCCTGCACCCGCCTGCGGGCAAGCACAGGCCGCCTCTACAGGTCGTTCCGAATCGGTCGCATTTGATTACGAATTGAAATACAGGTGGTTTATGGTGAAAATGCTGCAAAAACTGATGGTGATCATTTTTTGGCTGGGCCTGTGGGCACTGCTCTATCTTCTCGTTGGACGCAGCATTCTCCTGCCTTCGCCTTTGCAAACTCTTTCCGCTCTGATTCAGCTGTCAGGCGCCGCTTCTTTTTGGCTTGCAATTCTTCTTTCCCTGCTTAGGGTGATGGCCGGATTTGTTCTTGGCATCATCATCGGAGTGATGCTGGCGGTTATCAGTTGCAACTGGCGCTTTGCAAAACAATTGCTTTCCCCATTATTATCGGTAATCAAAGCTACTCCCATCGTTTCTTTTATCCTCTTGGCATTGGTCTGGCTAAAGATCGGGCAAATCCCCGTGTTTACCTCTATTCTGGTGGTACTGCCTATCGTCGCCGCTAATGTATCCTCCGGTATCCGTACGACTTCGGCCCAGCTTTTAGAAATGGGGCAAGCTTTTAACTTAACTAAGAAAACAATGCTGAAAGAAATCTATTTGCCCTCAATCAGACCATACTTTGCCGCCGCCGCCAATATCAGCATCGGATTAGCCTGGAAAGCCGGTATTGCCGCGGAAGTGCTCTGCACACCTCTAAATTCCATAGGACGCGGCCTGTACAACGCCAAAATATATCTTCAAACCGATCAACTTTTCGCTTGGACAGTTGTGATGATAACCTTGAGTATGGTAATCGAAAAGTTATTGATAGAGAGGATAATAAAGGGGCGCGTTCATGTTTGAGTTGAAAAAAGCGATAAAATATTTTGATCGGCAATTAGTGTTGAATTCAATTGATCTTTTTTTGCCAAGGGGATCGATCACTGCTGTTTTGGGGAGCAGCGGCTGCGGGAAGACGACATTACTTCGGGCTTTGGCCGGTTTGACCAAACTGGATAAGGGGCATTTGATCCAGCCAAAGGAGGTACGATGTTCATTTATTTTCCAGGAGAATAGGCTATTGCCCTGGCGAAACGCTTTGACTAACCTTACCGCTTTGGGTATAGACCGTGACCGTGCCTTGGCTGAATTAGCCACAGTTGGCCTGGGTGAAGACATTGATAAACTTCCGGAGGAGCTATCCGGGGGTATGCTGCGGCGTTTAGCAATCGCCAGGGCTTTGGCCTATGGCGGTGATGTCTTCTTTTTTGACGAGCCGCTGCAGGGACTGGATATAAATACATCGCAAATTATACTGCCTCATATTAAATCATCACTTAAAGGAAAAACCGCATTTTTGATCACCCATGATCCCCAGGAAGCACTCACACTTGCCGACCGGATAATTATTGCCGGCGGGCCGCCGTTTTATATCATCAAAGACACACCGGCCGCTTCCTATCCCGACAGCGACGCATTGGCTGATGCTATCTCTACTCCCTGGTAAGCTCATTGAACTCGCCCCGTTCGGTATAATGCGTATGCAATAACTCATGGGACTTGGATCCGAGTGGCTCCAGAAGGAATTCTTCGTATAGCCGGGCAACAGCAGGGTTTTCATGGGATTTGCGTATTTTTTTGCTCTCGTCTTCGCTATAAGCGCCTTCCGAGCGTTTTTGAGAGAAATCCCTGAGTTCACTGCGGGGTTGACCGCCGCCCGCAATACATCCGCCGGGGCAACCCATGACTTCAATAAAGTGATACGGGCTTTCGCCTGCGGCAACTTTTTCCATTATTTTCCTTGCTCCTTCGAAGCCGCTTGTTACAGCTACTTTCAGGGTCACACCTTCCAGGAATTTATATTCCGGCAATACTTTTTCCAGTTTAAAATCTGCTTCCTTGATTTGTTCAAAGCCGGTGATAGGCTGCACATGCAGCTTCTCGAAAGGCAGCTCTGCACCTGTTACCAGCTCATATAGCGTACGTAGGGCAGCTTCCATCACGCCGCCTGTTACCCCGAAAATATCAGCTGCTCCGGAAGAAATACCCATGGGAGCATGAAAGTTTGATTCATCAAGGTTTACGAAATCAATACCTGCTTCGCGGATCATCCGCGCCAATTCCCGAGTAGTCAAAACAGCATCTACATGGAGATGGCCGTTGTTTTGCATTTCGGGACGGGAGGCTTCAAATTTCTTGGCGGTACAGGGCATCACAGATACCACAAAGATATCTTTGGGGTCTTTGCCCAGCTTTTGGGCATAATAGGATTTGATCAAGGCGCCTTCCATCATATGCGGCGATTTGCAGGTGGATAAATGGTCAAGCTGTTTTGGATAAGTATGCTCAATGAATTTGACCCAGCCGGGGCTGCAGCTGGAAATCATCGGTAGGGTGGCATTGCCTTCGCCCCCGGCCAAGGCAGCTTCAAGACGGGCAAGGAACTCGCTGCCTTCTTCTATAATGGTCAAATCCGCCCCGAAATTGGTGTCAAAAACATCACTGAATAACAACTCTTTTAAGGCAGAGGCCAATTTGCCTTTAGTAGATTCTCCGGCAGGTAAACCAAATTCCTCGCCGATACCAAAGCGCACCGCGGGAGCAACCTGGACAACCACATGGATATCATCATTATGAATGGCTTGCCAGACTTTTTGAATGGCATCAGTTTCCGCCAGGGCATTGACAGGGCAAACATTGATGCATTGGCCGCAATAGGTGCAGTTGATATCTTCCATGTTTTGATCCATGCCGGGGCCTATTATGGTATGGAAGCCACGGTTTTGGGCGTCAATGGCGCCGATATTCTGTATCCTCTTGCAAACGGAAATGCAGCGGCGGCATAAAACACACTTTGATAGATCCCGGGTGATCGAAGGAGAAATGTCGATAATAGCGGGCGAACGTTCGCCTTTGAAACGAGCTTCTGTTATTCCCAGTTTTTGGGCTATCTCCTGCAATTCGCAGCCGCCGCTGCGGGGACAGCTGAGACAATCCTGAGGATGGTTGGAAAGGATCAGCTCGCAAACCAACTTACGGGCATGACGCGCTTTACGCGAATTAGTGTAGACAACCATTCCTTCCGCCACAGGAACCATACAGGAGGCCATTAAGGTCCGGGCCCCTATTACATGTACCATGCAGATACGGCAGCCGCCAAATTGATGGATGCCTTCCATATAGCAAAGGCTGGGAATATAAATATTATTCTCTTTGGCTGCTTGGAGAATGGTTGTACCTTCATTAACAGAAATCTGCTTATCATTGATGGTAAGATTTACCATTTTTTCTTTATTATTACTCATATTTACCTCCATTCCGCCGCGCACGGCAGCACAAAATACTTATTTCCCCGCCTCCTATTTTCTGTCACAGCGCAAGCAGCGGCTGGATTCCGCAATAGCATTCCATTTACGGTAGCCGACAACGGCTTCTTTGAAGTCTTGCTTACGCTTATCCGGATCCACTATTTCGATAGCAAAGCGCTCGTTTTCCGTAGGATCGTCATCAATACTTCCTTGAGGGATCTCAATTTCGGTACCTTTATTCAATTTGCCGCTGCCGCCCAGATAGACATCTATGGCGCCGGCGGCTTTTTTACCGTCGGCAATAGCTCTGATTGCCACATCGGCGCCCCTTGCCACATCACCGCCGGCAAATACTCCCGGCAATGATGTCATGAGGCTGCTTCTATCTGTAAGCAAAGAGCCCCAGGAAGTTAAATCTATATCACCCTGGGAAATAAAAGGAAAGGCGGCATGTTGGCTGATGGCTGGAATAACCATATCCGCCTCGACGATAAATTCCGAACCTTCAACTACTTCCGGTTTGCGGCGGCCGCCTCTATCGAATTTGCCCAAAGTCATTTTCAGGCATTCCACGCCGCTTACCACACCTTTATCATCGCCGATAAAACGAACAGGCATGACCAGGGGCAAGAGCTCTACGCCTTCTTCCAGGCATTCGCTGATTTCCCGCTTTTCGGCCGGCATATCTTCCCGGCTGCGGCGATAAATGATGGTAACCTTTTCCGCACCCAAGCGCACAGCAGTACGCGCGGTATCTACAGCGGTATTACCACCGCCGATCACCGCAACGTTTCTACCCACTTTTTTCTCATTACCCAGCGCAACATTGGCAAGGAAAGGCAGGCCGTGATCAACGCCATGCAAATCCTCGCCTTCAATACCGGCAAGATTGGGTAATTGAGTTCCGGTGGCAATATAGATTGCATCATATTTATCCCGCAATTCCCCAAAGGGTATATCTTTGCCGACTTCCGTATTCAAACGGATATTTACACCTTCTTTGCGGATCAATTGGATTTCCTGTTCCAGGACATCGGCCGGCAGCCGGTATTCCGGGATACCATAGGCCAACACTCCGCCGGCAATCGGTTTTTCTTCAAAAACATCAACTTCATAACCGAGGCGAACCAGGTAATAACCGCAAGTAAGACCGGAAGGACCGGCGCCGATAATTGCCACTTTTTTATTGTTTTTGGGATAGACGATATCTGTTGTATACGGAGCTTGACGGTCTAAGGCATAGTCGGCAACGAAGCGCTTCAAATCGCAGATAGCTATAGATTCATCACGTTGTTCACGGCGGCATTTGGCTTCGCAAGGACGGGTGCAAATGCGGCCGCAAACAGCCGGGAAGGGATTTTCCCGGCGGATCAGATTATATGCATCAAGGAAACGGCCTTCCTGGATCAGGGCGATATAACCGGGGATATTGATACCGGCAGGGCAGGCATTCTGACAGGGAGAGGTGAACATGGCAGAACAGATCCCGGCCGGGCAACGCTTGTCTAAAACATGTTGCTCATATTCATTGCCGAAATTCTCCATTGTGGATAATATGGGATTGGGTGCAGTTTGACCCAAAGCGCACATAGCCGTTTCTTTAATGGTGGCTGATAATTCGCTTAAAGTGGCCAAATCACTCTCTTCGCCTTCACCTTCTGTGATTTTTTCGAGTATTTCCAACATTCTCTTGGTGCCGATACGGCAAGGGACGCATTTGCCGCAGCTTTCGTCCTGGGTAAAATCCATGAAATAGCGTGCGGTATCCACCATACAGGTATCTTCATTCATTACGACAAGGCCGCCGGAACCTATGATAGCGCCAAGAGCGATCAGTGAATCATATTCGATCGGGGTGTTCAGATCTTTTTTGGTCAGGCAACCTCCGGAAGGCCCGCCGATCTGGGCAGCCTTAAAAGACTTACCGCCTGGGATACCTCCGCCGATTTTATAAATCAAATCCCCTAAGCTGATGCCCATAGGAACTTCTACAATACCCGTATTAACAATATCGCCTGCCAGGGCAAATACTTTTGTACCTTTGCTATTACCTACGCCGAAGCCTGCAAACCAATCACCGCCTTTATTGATAATGGAAGGTGCATTAGCAAAAGTTTCCACATTATTGATAATAGTAGGATTAGCGAAAAGGCCGCGCTCAAAGGGGAAAGGCGGTTTTTGCTTGGGTTCGCCGCGCTCACCTTCGATAGAGGCCATCAGGGATGTTTCTTCACCGCATACAAAGGCGCCGGCGCCTATCCTGATTTCCAGATCAAAGGAAAACTTGCTGCCGAAAATATTTTCACCGAGAATACCTTTTTCGCGAGCCTGATCGATGGCAATCTGCAATCTTTCCACAGCAATGGGGTATTCGGCACGTACATAAACATAGCCTGTATCAGCGCCGATAGCATAGCCGCCCAGCATCATCCCTTCAATGATTGTGTGGGGGTCGCCTTCTAAGAGACTGCGGTCCATAAATGCTCCCGGATCTCCCTCATCGGCATTGCAAACAATGTATTTTTGCTCCCCGGTAGCGTTTAGCCCTGCTTCCCACTTTATCCCGGTAGGAAAGCCGCCGCCGCCCCGGCCGCGCAAGCCGGATTTTTTCATCTCTTCTATGACATCTTGGGGGGTCATGCAGGTGAGTGCTTTGGCTATCGCGGTATAGCCGTCCTGGGCTATATAACTTTCGATGGATGCAAAATCAATTTTGCCGCAATTATGTAAAGCTATCTGTACCTGTTCGGCAAAAAAAGGTATCCGGGAAATTTCCGGAATATGTTTTTGGCTATTACTATCAAAAAAAGTATATTTCTTGATAATTTCACCCTCCAGGATCTGGGATTTGATGATCTTTTTGGCCCGCTCCGGAGTGACTTTAGTATAGAATATCCCTTCCGGCTCAATCAGCATTACCGGGCCGGCAGCACAAATACCCATGCAACCTGTAAGGGTAATGCTGACTCTTTCCTCCAGGTTATGCTCTTTCAGGGATTCCCTTAAAGCCATTTCTGTTTGCAGGCAGCTGGTGGAGATACAGCCGCCGCCGCCGCAAACAAGAATGCGGTGCGAAAACTTTTCCCGCTCTGTCCTATAATTAACAGCAATATTTTCCAGGTCATCTCTTGTTTTTATCATCATCTGCTCACCTCCGTTTGTGACTAATATTTTGCTAATATTTTATGGATCATATCCGGTTTGACTTGCTGATAAATATCTTCGCCGACCATAATGACAGGGGCCAGTCCGCAAGCGCCCAGGCAGCGAGTGATCTCAATAGAGAACTTGCCGTCTTCTGTAAGTTGGCCGGCGCTGATGCCGAGTACTTCTTCCAGGCGTTCCACTATTCTTTTGCTGCCACGGACATAGCAGGCTGTACCCATGCAAACTTTTATGGTATACTCCGCCCGGGGCACGGTAGAAAAGAAGGCATAAAAAGAAATAACTCCGGATATTTCAGGTAGGGGGATACCGGCGCCTTTAGCTACACGTCTTTGAATATGTAGCGGCAAATAACCATAAACATTTTGAACCGCATGAAGGATCTTGATCAAGCTGCCTGTTTGATCTTTATACTCCGCAATGATTTTGTCGATATGCTCCAACCGTTCTCTTTCTTCTGATTCTTCTTCATAAGCTTCCCTTGCATTTTCAAGAATGTCGTTCATTTTCTACCTCCTTGTCTTTTCTAAAAAAGGGCAAAAAAATTTTGCAGTTTAAAAAAACCACTCAAAAAATCCGCAATTTGATACTCTTTTTTCCTGTGTTGCCTTAAAAATGGGCAAAAAAATTTTGCGGTCTAATAAGTAACTACAATATTTAGAAAATTCGCACCACCCCTTTTTTTGTTTTTTAATAGCCTTGCCTGTTCATGGCTGATAGATTTCTTCCGGTTGGCGGGAGTTAAAGATTGCCCCTCATACCAGATCAAATCTCTTAGAATCTATTACGATTCTATCATAATTTTGTCCTCCTGTCTATAGTTTTAACAGCGAAACTTTATTGATTTTCTTTTATTAAAAGAAAAAAATGCGAAAAAATTCTCTGTTTTTTCGAAAATTTATTCCGCCCTCCAAAAAGAGATACCAATGACGTGGCTTAAACCAGTGAGCGTAAAAGGGATAGAGAAGATGACTATTGAAAAGCTTATTCACTGTCGATTGATTTTTTGGTTTAACGCCATTTTGGCGTTCAACCTCAGTCGGTCATGCTCGGACAGTTTATTATCAGTCGGCAAGGTGCAATAAATTAATGTTCTTTTCAGTTTTTTGAAGCGGAAAACAAAAAAGCCCCGGGTGGCTAATCCACAGGGCTTTTAACTGTCTTTTTAGAGAACAATACGACGTTCCTGAGCAACTTGTTCTAAACGGCGAAAGGTTATACCACTTTCCTTTTCAAAATCATGCACGATTCGACTGGTAAGTTCTGCCCGTTGCTGCGGCGTTAAGTCCTTTGTTGTCTCATAGATACGCAAGCGAATATCATGTATCTCTTTCAATGCTCTGGGTTCATTAGTCATTCTCAATCACCTCCGTTGGAGAATAAATACCGACTTTTTTGTAACCCGCTCTATAATTTATTAACTCAGTCATTTCAATGGTTTTTCGTTTGACGATGTGCTGAAAATTAAAACTTACGATGAAATCAAGATTAAATACTGCAGTCAGGGCAATATGAACGCCGTCTGTCCTGTATCTGAGCGGGATAACACCTTCATTAACGTAAACATCGGCAAGTGATTCTGCCTCATTGCTTGACGGGAGCAAAATGACACCGTAATCATTAACCAAATTCGTCATATTAGTCTTTTTAACGATATCTTCTGTGGCTAACAGTTCGCGAATAACATCTTCCGAAGCATATGGCTCATATTTGCCTTGCCTTATTTCAGCGAACAGTTTTATGGTGTCTTGCCTTTTATCAGGCGCGTCGTCGGCAAAGTAAAAGTTAAATATCGTTGTTTCTAGATAGATTTTAGGAATTCGCATAAGGTATCACATCACTTTCTATCACTATTATATACCTCAATGGCAAAAATAACAATACAAAATCGAGGCTTTTTGGCAAGTGAATTTTACCGGAAAACACATAAATAGACAATCATAAAAAGGCACATTTATTATTATAATGACTGGGCTTTTCTAATGATCGAACTGGGATGAACAACTTTTTTCCTCCGGCAAGGAACACCGCAACACCGCAAAATGTTCTCCGGGACCGTTTCCAAGTCCATCACTGTGAGCGGACGGCGAAAAACTCAGTTTTTTGCCAACAGCGGTGTAACAGTGTAACACACACTTTGGCTTTGCCAAAGTCGTGCGGCGGGGACACCCCGCACCTCGAAAAAATCATTTTCAGACACAATGAAGGCCACAAAATTAGTTCCGTACCGGACAAACATCTGCGGTGTTGCGGACTTCATTTTACCAATGTCCATTCATTCTTGCCGTTCTACCCTCACGGATTCCTGGTAACCTACCCTTCGCGGTGGTTTGCCGTATTTTCGTCATTGATGCGCTCACCACTTATAGGCAGGTCGTTGCGCTCTTTGCTTGACGGTATTCCGTTCGGACGGTCATACAGTTTTATGGTGGTAAGGTTTTTATCACTCCTAATGAAGCGGATTTGAGGATAAAAAGATGTCCTCATATGTTTACCCAATTGAAGGCGAAATTTTAGACCTATTTTTCAAAAAACCATAAGATGGCAGGAAAACAAGGTTGCAATAATAATTGCCCTTATATGTTTCCACAGTCAAGAATGATTTGTCTGGGTTGGAAATAAAGGAAGCCTTTGAGTGACTTACTCCAGGACTTTGAGCTATATTTTACTGAATCATCTGATGTTAGACTTTACTACCAAATGATAGCGCGAGTACTTTGCTTTTAAGAATTGATTGTGCAGCTCATTCTGTTATAGGTAATTGACAATTGCTCAATACTAAGCTACAATACTATTTAGTAGCAACACTAAATCTTACCAGAGAGGAGTTATGATGCTATTATGATTAAAAAGCTATTTTTACCTCTGTTTGTTTTAACGATAGCCTTCTGCTGGGGCTGTGCCCCAAAAAAGGAAAACTTGCCAACGGTGGACTATGTTGAAGTCATCCCGCCAAAATATGCTAACGCAGGGGAATTCTGTGAAGGGTTGGCGCTTGTCTACTTTGGCGATGGAAAATGTGGTTATATAGATACAAGTGGCAGAGAGGTTATGCCGCTAAGGTATGAAAGTGCTGATAACTTCTCCGAGGGATTGGCGCTGGTCAAGCTTGATGGCAAATATGGTTTTGTAGACACAAACGGCAGAGAGATTACGCCCCTAAAGTATGATTACTCCTATAAGGAAGGTTTCTCCAACGGAATGTCGCTTGTTATGTTTGATGATAAATATGGTTTCATAGATAGAAACGGCAGCGAGGTTGTGCCGCTAAAATATGAGGATGCGGATAAGTTCTCCGAGGGAATGGCTCCTGTATGCCTTGACGGTAAATGGGGCTATATAGACAAGGCAGGTAAGGAAATTATACCGCTGAAATATGATTATGCGGGACTTTTCTCTGAAGGATTGACGGTTGTTGTGCTTGATGGCAAATGGGGTTATGTGGATAAAAACGACAGAGAAGTTATACCATTAAAATATGATTATTCAGGTGAATTCTCTAAAGGAATGGCGATAATCAGGCTTAAAGATAAGTATGGATTCATAGATATGACTGGCAAAGAAGTTGTACCGCCAAAGTATGCTTATGTGTGGGATTTCTCTGAGGGGATGGCGCGGATTATGGTTGACGGTGACCTTCACGGTTACATTGATACAGACGGTAATGAAGTTGTACCGCCAAAGTATGATTCCATAGATGAGGGTTTTCAAAGTAAATGTAACTTTTGCGAGGGTCTTGCAGTTGTTAAACTTCGAGACAAGGGTTTTGGCTTCATAGATAAAAACGGTAATGAAGTTATACCACTGCAGTATGATTATGCTTGGGATTTTTCCGAAGGTTTTGCAGCTATATGTCTTAACAGCAAATGGGGTTACATAGATACAACCGGAAATTTAGTTGTACCGTTCATATATGACTTTGCAGGTAGTTTCTCCGAAGGCTTGGCAGCAGTTTGGCTAATGGAAGAATTTGGAGGGAAAATGGGCTTTATTACTATAAAGGACACTGCAAAATAAGCAGATAACTTCTTTTTGCATATATATTGTGTATGCACTATATATTATAAATTCCGGATAATTATGAAAAACATCCTTGTGTACAGGTAAGTGTGGCAGTTAAAAAAACAGTTAAAAAACGAACTAAAAAAACGCATCCACTTCTTGCTTTTTTCCTAGGAAATGTGTATACTAATTATATAAAGCTATTGTTGTGGTGAGGGTGGTCATTATTCTGCAAGTTTATCTTGATAATTGCTGCTATAACAGGCCCTATGACGATCAAAGCCAACTGCGAATAGAACTTGAGACGAAAGCAAAACTGTTTGTACAACAGCTTATTTTGGATGGAAAATTGGAATTGGTAATATCGTACATTTCAGAGATGGAAAATAGTGATAACCCTTTTTTATTACGTCGGGTTGCAATTAAAGATTTTTTCCAATTTGCTGCTGTAAGCATTGTGGAAACCGATGAGATTTTAGTGATAGCAAACAGATTGAAGCAGTTGGGGCTAAAGATAAAAAACGCCCTTCACCTTTCAAGTGCTATATCAGCTGGATGTGACTATTTTCTTACAACAGATGACCGAATATTGAAACACCACGAAAACAGGATTGCTATCTTAAACCCAGTTGATTTTGTCCTAAGATGGGAGGTTATACAACATGAATGAGACTGTATTACAACAATCCGCCATGAGATATTTGATTGAAAAATTTGGGCATGTCAATGCTGAGCGATTTATTTCTTTGATGATCAAAGAACCATTTGATTATACAAAATGGCAGAAACACTTATATGAGGATATGTCTGTTGAAGAACTCTCCCGCCGGGCAATGGAATACCGCCAAAAAAAGGTGGATGATTGAGACTTCTTCAGTGGAATATTGATATGTGCATATATTTGTTTAGCATCCTTGAGGGTGCGGAGCAGGTGGTGTTCTGCAAATTGGGCTGGCTGCAAGGCCCTGGTCCACCGCAAGCGGGGGTTTCCCCCGCCATTTTTTACACTAAAATTATGAAAATAGATTTTTTTGCAGATACGTAAGTCAGAAGACCTACAAAAGTGTTAAGTCTGCCCTTTGGCGGACACTGTTTGCGGGAATACGGCCACGGCAATCAATAAGGTTATCGTGGCTTTTTGTGTTCAATTTCGATTATAAGTGCCTAAACCCCGAAAGATATGCCCAGCAGCCGCCCCTGATTCAGCATTTCGCAGTCCGGGGTTATAGTTTTTAACTTGCCCGCGACCTCATCCAATGGTACGGATACTATGTTATTACCATGTACGGCGGCCATGCGGCCGAAGCGGCCGTCGCGGACCAGCTCGCCTGCCTTTGCCCCCAGGCGGGAACATAAGATCCGGTCTATGGGAGTAGGATCGCCGCCCCGCTGGAAATGACCGGGTATAGTGACGCGCACATCTTCCTGATGCAGGCGCTCCTGCAATGCTTTGGCCAGGCGGATACCGACACTTTGCTCACCGTTTTTGCTTCCTTTTCTCATTTCATCCTTAGACAGCGCGCCCTCGGCTATGGCGATGATAGAGAATGTTTTTTCCGAGCGGTTCCGTTTTTCCAGCTCTTGGGCCACTTTTTCCGGATCGTAAGGAATTTCCGGCAATAAAATAATATCTGCGCCCCCGGCCATACCCGCATAAAGGGCGATCCAGCCGGCTTTATGCCCCATCAACTCGATCACAAAGATGCGCCCATGCGAGGCTGCCGTGGTGTGGATGGCATCTATGACCGAAGTAGCCCTGTCTACAGCGCTGTCAAAACCAAAAGATAATTCGGTGCCATAAATATCATTATCAATAGTTTTGGGCATGGTGACTACATTTACACCTTTTTCGCTCAGCAGATGAGCCGACTTATGGGTGCCGTTACCCCCCAGGATCACTAAGGCGTCAAAGCCGCCTTTTTTATAATTTTTCAGCATCATGGAAAGTTTATCGGTGTTATTCTCATTTATCTTCAGTTGCCAGGTCTATATGCCGGGAATAGATGGAATATGGTAAATATCAGAATATTGTCGAATTTATGGAAGAATGTATGCAAGGAGATATTAGTAACCGTTTGCACACCTATCGGGTTTTGAATTATGCTCTGCAGATTTTAGAAACAGAGGCAAGCGCCTGCCGGGAAGTGGTGATCGTTGCCGCGCTTTTACATGATATTGGCCACAAGGAGCGGAGATACGGCCGCAAAATCCCAGGTGATGTGCCATATCATGCCAAAGTAGGGAGCGAAAAGAGTTATGGCTTTTTAATAGGAAATGGCTATGAGGAAGAAATTGCCAAACATGTTGCCGATTGTATCTTTACCCACAGCCTTAATTCCAAAATACCCCCCAAAACCTTGGAGGCAAAAATAGTATTTGATGCCGATAAATTGGATTTGACCGGGGCAATGGGAGCGGTGCGTACAGCTTTATCCGGGGCTGCAGCAGGTGAACCGTTATATTTATTGGATGGGGAAGGAATTCCGTCAAGGGGCAAGAAAAAAGAGGATCCTTCGCTATTGCGTGATTATCAGCAGCAATTGAAAAAGCTCCTGAAAGTTTTTAACACAGCAAAGGCCCAAAAAATAGCTGCCAAACAGCAAAAGACTATGGATCTCTATTTTGAGGAATTGCTGCGCGAAGTAGGCAAAAATCATAAAAACGGTAACCGTCTGGCCCAAAAGTATTGCCGGGAAAAAGCAGAATAAGCCTGAAGAATTACCCGATTTAACGATCAAAGCAAGGACTGGCGAAAAGGTCGCCGGTCCTTTTTCTTGCTTTTTTCCGGGCAAATAGTTTTACTTAAATAAAAGAGGCCACACTATCTTATTCTTCATAAAACCTGTAATTCCCTGTTTACGTATATTTTACCATAAATTCACTCTTTACTGATAGCTTCTATTCATAGTAAATGATATAGTATAGATACAAATTGAAAGGGCTGGTTTTACAGGTAATATCAAGCCTTTGCATTTTTTATTAAAATTTTTGTTTGTGCACAAAACAAAAAGAAAGTCGCTATTTGGTTTGGAAAATTTTACCAAAATAAAGGAGGAATTGTAAAAAATGAGGACTATGCCTAAGCAAATTGTCTGCCTGATTCTTGTGATAACGATCTGCTTTGGATTCGGTATTGCAGTACAGGCAGCGCCGGCATCCAGCGGAACCATCGGCCTTTCCTTTGGGGGACAGACTTCCGTATTAAGCGGGGATACTATCACAGGGAGTGTATACTCCTATGATATCGGCGGCGCCGATGCCTTTGATCTGACATTCGGCTATGATCCCGCCGCCTTTTCCGATATCAAAGTAGAACCGGCTGCCGGGGTCACCGTTCTCGCTTCCAAACTCTATGATGATGAATTAAGCCTTGTCTTTATGGCTGATCCTCAGACTGCGGATTATTCCAATTTGCTGAGTGTCATCCTGCTGGCCGGCCCTGAGGAAACTACCGGCACTATCAGCATCAATTCCGCCAATGCAGCAAATAAGGGCGAGAGTATTCAGCTCGCAATTGCTAATGATAATGGCACGATCTCCATCACCCACGACGGCGTTATCACCGACTTTGATATCACCACGCTTTCCCGGGCGATGATCTATTTTATGTATGATAAGAGCAATCCCAATTGGGCGGCAGCGGCAAAATACGACCTGGATAACGATGGCGTCATCACGATCAATGATTTCATCAAAATCGCAAACGCAATTCTTGATTCCCGGAGGGTATCCCAATTAAAATTCAGCGCCGATGGCAAATTCAAGATCATGCAAATGTCGGATATTCAGGATTACATCAGCAGCGCCAACAGGCCAATCATGGATCAAAGGACAGTCACCCTGATAAATGCAGCTCTTGAAGCCGAAAAGCCTGATCTTGTTGTCATCACAGGCGACCATATCTACGAACGGGGAAATATGAGCGCCGAAGACCTCAAAGAATACCTCCGCCAGATGGTTGCCCCGTTTGAAGAACATCAGATCCCCTGGATGATCACCTATGGCAACCATGATGAGGACTCGGTTCCGGCTCTGAATGCCGGCTGGAATAAAATCCAGCAGCTTGCCTATTATCGCAGTTTCCAGTATAATGTCAACCGCGCCAGCATGAGCGGGGTCCAGGATTATGAGCCCAATGGCAGAAATACGATCTGTGTCGGCGACATGTATACGCTGATTTATGATCATGAAGGCAAAAAGCCTCTCTATAATGTTTGGGGCCTCGACTCCAACAGATATGATTTAAGCGGCTACAGAATCGGTACATATGACTGGATCAGGCCTGATCAGATCCAGTGGTATACCAATACCTCCAAAACCCTGGAAGCTAAATACGGCGAAAAGATCAACTCTCTCATGTTCTTTCATATCCCGACTCCGGACTGGATCACCATGTGGGATGGCGGAAGCAGATTCGGCGTAATCGGCGAAAGAAACGAAACAGGCGGAGTAGCGCCTCTAAACAGCGGCCTCTTCGCGGCAGTTCTCGCCAGGGGCGACGTTAAAGGCATGTTTGTCGGTCATGACCATGTCAACGATTATATCGGCAATTACTACGGTGTCTATCTCGGCTATGATGCCAATGTCGGCTACAACCCCTATGGTCTTTCCGGCGCGGAGAGAGATCGCATGAGAGGCGTTCGCGTATTTGAACTTGATCAGAACGATCTAAGTAAATTTGAGACTAAAATGCTGTACGCGCATGAACTCGGGGTAAACCAGTAGGTCATGGGAGTAGGGGTTAGGGAGTAGGGCATTTTCTTTGTTATTCTTTGGTGTGCTTTGTCCCAGAGTGACTAAAGCGGGCGCCTTGCCCGCAAGAGGCCAGAAGTCAGAGGACAGAGTGCGTAGAAAAGCGCGAAAAAGACGCTTTTCATTTATTAAATTCTTGTTTTTTATTGACACTTTGCGTCCCAGAGGTACCAAAGTGGGCTTCGCCCACAACCCAATTGACAGTTGACAATGGACAATTGACAATTATTGAAGTTTTGCTACGCAAAACGCTTTATTGAGTTAAAAAATAGTGCATTGCCTCCAAATATATTGTAGAATAATGTTATCACGCAAAATTCCAATATAAAACAGGAGGCAATGCATGGATACATTATTACACAAATTCACCGGAAAAATCAAGGGTGTGATTGAAGGATTTGATAGAATTATTTTTAAGGGCATTTTGCAGCCAATCTGCTTCCCTGCCGGATTAAACAACTTATTGCTCCAAAATAAGGTTCTGAATAAGGATTTTAAAAACTGGGCTCAAAACACTTCAGCAACCATAGTCCAAAAGGCAGAAGAATACAGTATGGATCAGTGTGGCTCAAAGATTCTATTTTTGGATTCCTATAAAACACGAAAGGAGGCCCTGGCGCATGATCTCCAAACAAAATCCGGGGTTGAAAGTGGATTAATTGGTGCATTTTCCTGCGTAGAATCATGTCATACATTCAAATCGGTTTTTAATGAGAAGGCAAATTACCCACAACTCAAGTCCCATGCTTCTAGGTGCAAGCATCTATATTTTTACTATGATCACAAGGACTATGGTTTTATGAGCGTTAGATTGCAGACATGGGCGCCCTATGAAGTGCAAATTGCCTTGAATGGCCGGGAGTGGTTGAAACGACAGCTTGACAAAGAGGGTGTAAAATACTTTTTATCCGGAAACAAGTTTCTGGATATCGAAAACTTCGAAATGGCCCAACGTCTTTTAGATAGCCAGCTGGACACTACTTGGGTAGAGACATTGGATGGGTTAATCCCGGATATACTCCCTTCTTTGGAATATAAATATGATGGCCCGATGACCTACTCATGGACTATGTGGCAGAGTGAATGGGCAAAAGATTACATTTTCCATGACCCTAATGAATTAGGATATCAGATGCATCCATTGCTGCGCCATGCCTTTATTACAGGTACCAGCGATAGAGTTCTCCGGTATATGGGGCATCCTCTGAAAAAGAATGGTCAACCGCATTGGAAATCTGATCCGGAATTAGAGACCCGCATAAAATTCTATTATGATGGCGGGAGAATCAAGCACTGGTTGTATAATAACAGTTTGAAGCTTTATAACGAGAAAAATGTTTTACGCTTTGAGCTTACAATGAATGATCCAACACGGTTCAAAATCTACAGAACTGTTACAGGCAGTGATAGCGATGTGAAAAAGTTTCTTCCTATGCGTCAAGGGATAGCGGATATAGCGGTACGAGCACAGGTCAGTAGTTTAAAAATCAAAGACTTCACGGAGCAGATTGCAACGTTGAAAGAGGATATCTCTGTAGGGGAAATGTTAGCCAAAGTTACTCAACCTATCAAGTCCAATGGCAAGCGATATCGTGGACTAGATGTTATGGGCAAGGATCTTGCTTTGCTTAAAGCCATTGCAGATCCAAAATACAATGTTGATGCTATTACCAATAAACATTTGCAAGCTGAATTGGGTAAAACACCGTGGGCAAACGGACTTGAGGGGAAGAGGCTGTCTGCAAGGATTAGTCGTCACCTTCGTCTTCTAAGAGAACACGGGCTTATTAAAAAGTTACCAAACCAGCACCGTTATAGGCTTACAGCTAAAGGTAGACTGTTAACAACTGCACTGAATCAGTTCCTTGGCGCTAATATCAGCGATTTATTTGAGCTGACTGCTTGATATTTTCTTGTTATTTTTTGGTGTGTTATGTCCCAAAGGTACTAAAGATGCTATAGGCCTGGAGCGATTGGGTTATTACGGCGAGCTTTGGCTATTGCAGGCAACAGCCTTGGGGCTTGCTACCTGTTGGGTTGGGGGCACCTTCAAGCGGAAATTATGCCCCTTTGA
>Ga0082212_10004850_pt1 | contig 18567 bp, 20 predicted proteins | sample TergutNt197P3_FD_71548 | JGI IMG/M metagenome (GOLD analysis project Ga0082212, IMG submission 71548) | Neocapritermes taracua P3 segment gut microbial communities from Petit-Saut dam, French Guiana - Nt197 P3 | ecosystem: Host-associated > Arthropoda: Insects > Digestive system > Gut ...
ACACTACAATTTCGAACTCAATGCCGTGGAAATGGTCGATAACCATACACATTTAACCGTAAGAACGTTAAAAGACGGAGAGACAATAGCCCGAATTATGCAATACATTAAAGCAAGAACTGCTGAGAAATTCAATAAAGCAACCGGAAGAAAAGGTCCGTTTTGGAACGAGAGATACAAATGCAAAATAATCGAAGAATCCGAAGATCCGATAGAATATTCCAACCAACTTGCGTGGTATATAGCTCATAATCCTGTTAGAAAAGGTTTAAGCCGTAACCCCAGAGAGAATTATATCGGCTTCATAAATTGTTACTTGATAGAGAATTATGAAATTCCGCTTCCAATAAAGATTACGGTGCATCCTTTTTTTTATAAATTAGGGGATACTTTTACCGAATGTGTTAAGAAATTTCTTTTATATGAGGATGCGTATCTTCAAAAGTCAGCATCCTATTCTTGAGATAGAAATAGTAGCCGTATTTAAAACTACCACCTAAAATTTTATAAACCTAAAGTAGATAGGCCATGTTTCGTTATGCCTATATTCTAATATATGTACTCCGCTCATCGATATAAGCAGAATTTATTCACAAAATTTATCATGAGCTTCTTTCATTATAGAAAAATGATTGAGAAAATATAGTCATTATATCCTTTTTAGGATTAAGGGAGGAGAGATTGACATTTGTTTTGCTAAACATCTTAATTAATTCAACAAGTAAAGGGTCAGAGCTTAGAGAGAAGAAGTTAGAGAATAAAAGATGCCCAGAGCATAAGGTCGGATGTTTATAAGCGGTTGTGCCGAACAACGAACAAAGGGTCAGCTTAAAAAGGGGTCAGAGCTTAAAAACAGGTGAAGGACAAAAAACCGCTTAATTTAATGATCGTACCAATCTGCAAGCAGTTCACGCCAGTTGCCAGAGGCATTACCAGAAGGCTCACACCAGTCAAGCCCGGTTGTTCCTACGATTTTGCCTTCGGTATTGGTAATCTGGTTATTCTGATAAGTGTACCACATTTGGGCGGAAATCCATAAATCTTCATCAGGAAAGAATATGTGAACGCCGTTCCGCCCAGGGTTAAAAGGGTAAGAAGAATAAGCGGCCGGATTCTCATTCATAAACGAATCGATAATAAAATTATCGACCGCCTTCATAAGGGCAAGTGCAGCATCTTTAACCGGCGTATTCGTATTAAACAAAGCGGAATTATATATTCCTTCGGCAAGAGCGTACAAATCAAAGAAAGGGAACTTATTTTCGCCGGCATCGAATGAACCATCTTCATTGTTAAAGTAATGCAATATTTTCGGCGAAGCCAAAGAACCCCAGACAGTTTCTCTTAGAGTTTGATATGGTGACAGCTCTTTTGCCAGATCATCAACGGCTTCTTTCACAGCCGAAACTTTTGTGAGGTCAAGGCAAGACATCTGCGTCATTGTCCAACGCGAATATTTTTCTTCCCTGAGTATGTTCATGCCGAAATCGCGCGCGCTCATTGAACTCACACTATCGCCTTTAAGCCTGCTGAGTATGGCTCTGAAATCCCAGCCCGACGACCATATCAAAGGAGCTGAGGCAACAAGTATCTCGGCGCTAAAACGGCTATTGGTAGAATCCCTGCGAAACTGGTAGGCAAATTCAACCGACGACATAAGGCAGGCGTCTATTCCCCAAACGTCCACCGACTCCTCGCTCGTGAGCGTTGAACTTATCTCGTGTGTATAGAGAGCATCCTTACTCGTCGCATCCTCACAAAGTTCTTTGTATAAAGGTTCGCCGCCTGAACCGGAGAGAGATGATTTCTTTTTGGGACCGCCCCCATGGTTTGAAAGTATAAGGGCATACCTCTGAGCGGGAAAATTTGCCTTGCAAAAGCGTATGAAATTTTTGAGCGTATTGGCATCGCCCATATTTACGTCAACGTAACCGGAACTTTCGGTTATTTCAGGGAAAAACTCTCCGCCATTAAGCCTCAATGTCCTCCCATGCGTAACGCTGTAAAGCCTGCCGCCGGCAAAATTTTCATCGAAGGCTCCCCAGTGGTTGGAACCGGCGGGGGGGCGGTCGAAAAGAAGGACAAGATTCACTCCCTGACCGTCTACGAAGCCTCTTTTCATTTCGGACACATTAGAAAGAAGGAAGTTTTCAAGATTATTGTCGGCATCACCGTAATACATAATAGTCCAGACCGACGGCTCTGACCCTGACTCTCCGACACAGGAATACAGAAATAAAAGGAGAACGCACAGAAATAAAAATTTCAGGCGTCTCCGTTTCACATCATCAATCATTCAGCATTGAGGCAGGCTGTCCGGTCGCTTCCAAAACATTGCACCAAAACGGCGACTCAGGGTCAATCACCTTGCGGCTGGATATGGCTAATTCAATCGGAATATGCGTGAAGACATTGTTCCACTGGCCTATTATGCAGTCGGTTTTGCCGGCCATGCCTGCGTGGACAGCATACTGACCAAGCATCGTGCAAAATATCGAATCGCTTGAACAGGCGGGCGCGCTTCTTATGATGTAACTCGGGTCTATATATTTGAGATTTATCTCAACGTCTTTCTCTTTGAAGTAGTCCTTGATCTTGTCCCTCAAAAAATGCCCTATGTCGTCAAATGCTACATTGCCGGACGCGTCGAAACTTTTAGCGCCGCCGCTTTTTTCTCTTTCTATAAGTTCCTGTCCCGCGCCCTCGGCAACGCATATTACCGCGTGCCCTCTGTTCTTCAGGCGATCTTCCAGATGCTTTAAAAATCCTTTCGGGCCGTACAGGTCAAACGGAACCTCCGGCACAAGAACATAATTTGCGGAACTCATAGCCAAAGCCGCGCTTGCCGCGATAAACCCGGAATGACGCCCCATCAGTTTAACAAGTCCTATTCCGTTAGGCGCGCCGTCAGCCTCAATATGCGCCGCATATATCGATTCGACCGCTGTGGAAAAGGCCGTTTCAAAACCAAAAGACTTTTGTATATAGCTGATATCGTTATCAATAGTCTTGGGAATACCGATTACCGACAGTTTGTACCCTTTCTTCTCCGCGATCTGATACAGTTCGTGCGCGCCTCTTAACGTACCGTCGCCGCCTATACAGTAAAGTATTGAGATTCCGAGCTTTTGCAGAGTCGATACCTGAATGTTAAGGTCTTCGGCTCCTCCTCTTGAAGAGCCGAGTATTGTCCCGCCCTCAAGGTGAATATCCCGCACACGGTCAGGAGTAAGTTCTATCGGGTAATAGCCCTTGGTCGGGTTAAGTCCGCCAAAGCCGTACCTTATTCCGAGTATCGAGCGCGAGCCGTAATTATACCATGATTGCATTACAATAGAACGTATGACATTATTGAGGCCGGGACAAAGACCGCCGCATGTCACTATCGCGCTTTTGGTTTTTGTCGGATCAAAATACAGATGTTCCCGCGGTCCGGCAAGTTCAAACGTAATATTCGGTGAAGATTCCGCAGTCGAACCGTTTTCATCTATAATTGTATCGTACAGAAGCCGCTTGTCGTCGGACACAGTATAGTTGCTTTCAAGTTTACTGGTTAAGACATTAGTTGTTAATACGGTGCGTTCGCCCAATGATTTAATGGAACTCATTTCATTACTCCTATCGGTTATAGTTTATATATCTTTTTTTGCTCGGCAACAGTCGAAGCCGGTTTTTTGCCGTAAGCGTGCCCCGGACATATTATAGTGTCATCAGGGAACGATAAAATTTTATTTATAATAGAATTCATAATATCCTCATAAGAGGCTCCGCCTATATCCGTTCTGCCAAAACCTTCCGTAAAAAGCGTGTCTCCTGTGAACAGATGCCTTTCTCCGTAAAGAGAGATACTGCCTTCGCTGTGACCGGGCGTATGAACAACCTTAAGGCTCGATTTGCCGAAGTTTATGATATCGCCGTCTTCCAGAAGAGTGGCCGAGTAATTCCCCCTCAGCATAAATAAATCCCTGCGGTGAATCATAACGTCGGCGCCGGTCATGCGTATGGCCTCCTGATTGCCCATCGAATGGTCCGGATGCCCATGGGTATTTATAATATGCAAAACCTTCGCGTTACGCTCGCTTATCTTTTCGGCTATTTTTTCAAAATCCCCGGCCGGGTCTATAAGAACGGCATTACCCGTAGCCTCGTCTGTAATAAGATAGCAAAATACGATCATCGCGTCTATGAGTATCCGGTCAATTACCATGCCATTGCGTACGGTATGTTCTCTTTTACGTCAAGTCTTTCTTTTAAAAAAAGAAATACCGCGTAATCAAGAAAGCCGGGGACGGCGCACCCTGCGTCGGACGATTTGGGGTCAGAGCCTAAGCGACAAGGGTGGCCGAAACCACCCTTGTCGCTTAGGCGCCTTTCGGCTAAGAGTCGAAGAGAATCAGGTTATCTCTGTTTACAACCTCATCGTAAAAGGTTCCGCCGAGAATCTTTTTTATCTCTTTTGTGTTCTTTCCGATGATATGCTCAAGCTCGCGGCTTTTATAATTCACAATGCCTCTCCCCAAAAGGCGTCCCGAGTCGTCCTCAATATTGACGGTCTCTCCCATGTCAAATTCGCCGCCGCACCTTATTATGCCCGAGGCAAGCAAAGACTTTTTTCCGTTGCATATCGCGTTGACCGCCCCTGAATCAAGGGTCAGAGCCCCCTTGGGTTTGTTAAGGCTGACCCATCTTTTCTTGCCGGTAAGCCTCTTGTTGTCGCCGTAAAAGATAGTGCCTATGTTCTCGCCGTCCATTATGCGGTTTAAAACATTCTCCGAGCTTTTTGCTATTATCATCTTTTCGCCCAAGCCGAGCATGAGTTCGGCCGCTCTGAGTTTGGTTACCATGCCTCCGGTACCGCCTATCGAACCGGCGTCGCCCGCCCTTTCGGATATTTCGGGTATAATTTTTTCAATCTTTTCCACAGGCTTCTCGTCGTCCATGTTCCAAAAAAAGCCGTCAACATCAGAGAGTATTATCAAAAGCTGCGCGTCTATAAGGCAGGCGACGTGAGCCGACAACGTGTCGTTATCGCCGAACTTTATTTCGTCAACGGCAACCGTATCGTTCTCGTTTACTATGGGTATTACGCCCATGCCGAGAAGGGCGTCAATCGTATGGCGTCCGTTTAAAAAACGCCTGCGGTTTTTTATATCCTCCTCGGTGAGCAGCACCTGGCCGACAACGCGCCCTTTTTCGGCAAAACACAAACGATACTCGTTTACCAAAAGCGCCTGCCCGACCGAGGCAAGCGCCTGCCTTTCGGGGATGGTTAAATTTCCTCTGTCTTTGCCGAGCAAGCCCGCGCCCGCGCTTATCGCGCCGGAAGTAACTATTACGACCTGGTAACCGCGCTCAATAAGCCCTGCCGCGTCGTCGGCAAGGCGCCGGATTTTTTCCCGCGATATAGCGCCTTTATCGGTCACCGAAGAGGTGCCGGCCTTGACCACAACGCGTTTTATATTTTTCAGATATTCTTTACGCTGCATCGTGTTTTCCCATCAACGATTCTATTATTTTCAAAAGTTTATCCATATTATACCCCTCGGCGGAAGAAATCAACATTACAGGCTCGCCTTTAAGTTCTTCCTCTTTGGCAAAAGAATCGTCAGCCTGAATAAGATCGCTCTTGGTAAGCAGTATATAATAGGGTTTTAACGGCAGATTCTCATTGTAAGACCTGAGTTCGCCGCGCAAAAGTTCAAAGGTATAGGCGATATCACTGCCGGTAACATCTATAAGATAGAGCACCGCGCGGACTCTTTCAATGTGCTGCAAGAACGAGAGGCCGAGTCCCAATCCTCTATGCGCTCCCTCGATAATGCCCGGGATATCGGCTACGCTGACATTTCTGTCTTTAAGCGCGAGCATACCGAGATTCGGCGTCAATGTCGTAAAGGGGTAATCGGCTATTTTAGGCCTCGCAGCAGTGAGGGCAGACAGCAGCGTTGATTTGCCGGCATTGGGAAGCCCCACAAGCCCTATATCGGCTATAAGTTTAAGATCGAGCCTTACCGATAATTCCTCGCCCGGCATCCCCGGTTGAGCCATACGCGGAGTCTGGTGGGTTGACGATTTAAAGAAAGCGTTGCCCTTGCCGCCGATTCCGCCTTTTGCCGCGCAGAAACGTCCGCCCTCTTCCACAAGGTCGGCCAGCAATTCTCCGGTGTCGCTGTCCAAAATCTGCGTCCCTACCGGCAGCGGAATAATCAAATCCTCGCCGTCGGCTCCGTGCATATTGCGCCCCATCCCGTGACCTCCGCGCTGCGCGCCGTAGATTTTGTCGGGAAGATAATGCGACAGATTGTAATAGCGACGGTCGGCCTCAAAGTAAACCGAGCCGCCGCGTCCGCCGTCGCCTCCGTCGGGACCGCCCTTGGGCGCGTATTTTTCGCGCCTGAACGAAAGAGCCCCGGGACCGCCGTCCCCGGCCTTAACGCGAATGGTAACTGTGTCGGTAAACTTTGCCATTTTTGTACCGAATATGAAAGGGCTGTCCGAAAAGCAGGTTTTTGGTCAACCTTAATAAAAATTCCCCTCCTTTGGAGGGGCGCCCAACGGGTGGGGTGGTTATTTCCGTAGTTTCTTTGTTCTCTCTCAGTTTTGGATTAAGCGAAAGAGCATAATAGTTTGTCGTATCATGTATTTAACACCACCCCGTCAGGCTTCGCCTGCCACCCCTCCAAGGAGGGGAATGATTGTTGCTATGATTAAAAGATTGATAAGAACAATATGAAATATATTTGAATCAGGTAAAATTATTTGGATACTGTAATTTTCAATTGGGGTTACTCTTACTTTCGGACACCCCTTTATCACAAAAGAAGTATTAAAGTATATCTACTGAACCGGATAAACCGAAACCTGCTTACGCCTCTTGTCAAACCTTTCAAAAGTAACAACTCCGGCTATTTTGGCGAACAGCGTATCGTCGGAACCGCGCCCCACATTATTGCCCGGATGTATTTTTGTTCCTCTCTGGCGCACTATAATTGTTCCGCCTAAAACTTTTTCTCCGCCGAAACGCTTTACCCCCAAACGCTTGGAAGCCGAATCGCGTCCGTTTTTACTTGAACCGCCGCCTTTTTTATGCGCCATGACAAACCTCTTTAAACATTACTATTAATATCATTAAATAAAACAGCGACCCTTTGCGGTTCAATACGCGCCAACTCCGCCATTCCGGTTATAAAGAACTCTAAAATAATTTCCGTTCTCCTTATAACGGACTCTTCAGGCTCAACCACAGCCTCTGTTTTCAGGAATCCGTCCCTTTGTTCAACCTTCTGCTCAAGCCCGTCCGTTGAGGCCAAAGTCAAAACCATCGTCATACCAAGCGCCGATACTGCTGCGCAGAATGTATCGCTTCCCTTTATTCCGCCTGCGTGTCCCTCAACCAAAACGGAAAAAGGAGCGTTTACATCGGATATTTTAATTCTTCCCGAGTCATAAAAAATATTCGAGACAGAAACCCGTATCACCTAATTCATAGCAAGTTCGGATATTTTAAGCCGCGAATATCTCTGTCTGTGACCTAAAGTTCTTGTATAACCCTTGCGTTTTTTGAACTTCATGCCCCTTACTTTGTCGCCCTTTACATCGCCGAGATATTGAACCTTTACCTTGACATTCTCCAAATACGGTTTGCCGACAAATGTGCCGGCCTCATCCGCGAAGAGGAGTACTGTGCTGACATCAAAAATCTCGTCTTCCTGTTTATCAAGAAAATCCACGCTGATTGTCTGATCTTTTTCAATCTTGTACTGCTTGCCTGCTATTTCAACGATTGCGTACATATTGTAATCCTTGGTTTTTACAAATAAATTGGGCCCACAGGGACTCGAACCCCGGACCTACTGATTATGAGTCAGCCGCTCTAACCGACTGAGCTATGAGCCCCGAATGTTAGCCATATATTTACAGGACGCCATTCTGTCAAGAAAATTAGATGCCTTTTTATGTGTAAAAATAAGACATAATCGACCACGCGCATAAAGATTTTATCGCTCTCCAAATAAAAAATTCCTTTAAAAAAAACCTTGCTAATTTTATTGGTTGCAAACAAACCGTTTCGCGGAAATAAGCGATAGGAGGTCTCTCTTGAAAAAACCGGTAATTTTATTAATATTTTTTGCTCTTATTGTTTCCAATTGCAAAGAAGAACAGATTTTGACTGGCAAAGAAATTATGGCGGTCAATGCTCATTCGACCCTGCACCTGAACCTTTATGTCGCGCACGGAAAAGGGCTTTTTAGCAAAAGAGGTCTTGATGTAAGAATCATATCAACCAACGACGGAGTCGCAGAGGTACAGGAAGGAAATGCCGATATTGTATTTCATGACCCTACTGATGTAGTCGGACCTATGTTCAAAAAAAAATCATCCGTCGTAATACTGCCCGAATGGATAAACCTCGCGATAATAGGGCAAGGCGCTACATCCTGCAACGCGGCCTTGGTGGTTCCCGCCGATTCTCCGATTAAGCAATACAGCGACCTGAACGGAATGAGTATTGCCGGAATTTCCACAAGGTCTTGCGCCATTACCTCTATGAAAGATATATTAAAAAGAAAACACCATACGGAGTTCACAAGTGTAATGCTTACGTCCGATGAAATCTTGGTAGCCCTCGAAACAAGAGGCATCGAAGCCGCCGTCCTGGACGAACCGCTTTTGACTCAGGCCCTTCTTTTAAAAAACGCTATAAGAAAACCAAAATACCGTACAGTTTTTAACGACATCATAGAAAAAAATATCCCGGGTTCTATAATCAGCGCCAACAGCGTTTTTCTTCAGACAAGGACTTACGATGTCAGGCTGTTTTTAGACGCCATCGATGAGGCGAACCATATTATTTCGGCCAACCCCGCGGCGCCCGACATTGTAAGCATCGCAGGCAAGCATATAAGCGTAACCCGTGAAGCCTTAGCTCAAAGCAACCACCGGTTGAATTTTAATATCCAACTCGACACTGAAAACATAAGAAATTACGCCGACACGCTGCTGAGATTAGACATGATCAAACGCAATCCTGAAGACAGCCTTTTTGCCCTCCAGTTTAAGGGCATTACATGGTAAGAATTATATGCCTCAACTCAGGTGTTCAAGCGTTATTTGAAGCATCCTTTTAACAGGCTCGGCAGCCCCCCACAGAAGCTGATCTCCCACAGTAAAGCAGGTCAGCAAATCATTCATAGCGTTGACCTTGCGAAGCCGCCCGACCGGCACGGAGAGCGTACCAGTCACCGCAGCCGGAGTAAGCTCCTTTACGCTTATCTCTTTATTGTTGGGTATTAGGGCAACCCATTCGTTTGATTGGGAGATGATGTCCTCAATCTCGTCAAGCGGGACATCTTTTTTCAGCTTTATTGTAAGAGCCTGACTGTGGCAGCGCATGGATGATATTCTTACGCAGATTCCGTCAACCGGAACCGGGTTACCCTCACGGCCAAGTATTTTGTTGGTTTCAAGAAATCCCTTGCGCTCCTCGCGGCTCTGCCCGTCTCCCATATCGGCGTCAATCCATGGAATGAGGCTTCCGGCAAGCGGTACCGTGAAATTGTCAACCGGAAAGTCCTGGCTTCCCATAGAATCCTTTACGTTGCGGTCAAGCTTAAGTATGGCGGACGCGGGGTCGTCAATGAGTTTCCCGGCATTGCCGCCTATAAAGCGCATCTGAGCGACAAGTTCGCGCATCTGTTTCGCTCCGGCGCCGGACGCCGCCTGGTAAGTCATGGATGTCATCCATTCAATCAAGTCTAATTTAAAAAGTCCGGCCAGCGCCATCAGCATGAGCGTTACCGTGCAGTTCCCGCCTATATAATCCTTTATGCCTTTCGCGAGACTGTCATCGATAGAAGCGCGGTTGACCGGGTCAAGTACGATTACGCTGTCTTTCTCCATGCGCAGAGTGGAGGCGGCGTCAATCCAGTAGCCTTTCCAGCCCGACGCGCGCAATTCGCGGTAGACCCTGCCGGTATAGTCTCCGCCCTGGCAGCTTACGATAATATCCAATGCGGATAACTTCTTTATATCATAAGCGTCACCGACAAGGGGGGTGTCAACGCCAATGGACGGCCCCGCCTTGCCTGCCTGAGAAGTGGAGAAAAACAACGGCTCAAACCCTTGAAAGGATTTGTCTTCAATCATTCTTTCCAGCAAAACAGAGCCTACCATTCCGCGCCAACCGACAAAACCGACAGTAATCATTTCGTTCCTCAATAATTAAATAATACAGGCGAATAAAACAAAAGTTTTTGTGTGTCAAGGATTTTAGCAAGGCGGCAATACGGATGGCGGATGGCATTGGCCGGAATCCGGCCTGTCTATGTAACATTCCCAACCATTTTAAACGGATTTCGGGATATCCGCTACAATATCCGCCCTATTCGGACGATTTGAGCCCAAACGGGTCATTTTTGCCCGTTTTTGAGTAAAATTTCCGCTTTATTTCAAACATTTACTGCTTCGTTTCAAAGATTTACTGCTTCCGTCAGGGGTCAGAGCCTGAAAACGAACGCTTGACTTTCCGCGTAAAACGCTTCATATTGCCTTTTATAAAACAAACTGAATATAAAAAAGGAGAAAACATTATGAAAAAGTTTGGATTTTGGGGCGTTTTTATCATTATCTTTTTTGCCGCTAACGCGACAGTATTTGCATATAGCGAGAAACCGGAATATCAGTTGCTTGCTTCATTTGCGGCAGGTTATGCAAATAATAAAGATATGAATGATTCGGCAGATAAGGATGTCAAATATATTAGAAATGCTATAAATAACTATTACACTACCTATTACGGCACGATATATCCCTCTAAGATTGAAAGTTCAACAAAGGCGAATACGCCGGTTGGATTTGATTTGGAGTTCAGGTATTTTTCCAACAATATTGGCTTTGGTTTGCAGGTAGGTTATCATTCGGCAAAAGCGTAATCTAAGCTGACCGGTTCTTACCCTGATAATGATAAAGTTACTTGTACTTATGACTTATCTGTTATTCCTTTTGTTGGAACCATATATTATAGAGTTGACTTTGAATCATCAAACAGCTTTGTACTGTTTGGCGGAGGATTAGGATTTTATTATGGCAAGATAGATGCTAATATAAAATGGACAGATGCTCCGAACGGAACTCTTCTTGATTCTAATTTGAAAGGCAGCCAAATCAAAATAGGCGCACATATTCTTGCCGAATATGATTATGTTTTTGGTTTCGGCTTAACTCTTTTCGGCGGTGTAAAAGCGAGATATGTGCAGTTTGATGAATTTAAAAAAGGTAAGATTGTAGTAGGGAATCATGATGAAAATAAATTAAAAGCAGGTTTAACCGGTGTAGCGGCATATATCGGCGCGGGTATGTCGTTTTAGCCTCATCCCCCCTTTCGTACAACCATTGCAACATGGAACAAAAGGCAGTTCAACACCCGCACCCGTTTCAATTCGGGCAACCGAAAATGTTTGCTGCAAGCCTCTACCCCGCAACAGGCAGGCCGGGTTTGCAGCCCGTAGCCCCTCTCACCGGGTATTCCTATCCGACGAAGAGGGGCTATGGGCGAGGCATCCGGCGTTTATTTGTACTATAGCTGTATTGACCTCAAGCGGTACGATGTGCTTTTTGGGCGGGTTGCTTCTTCGTTTTGCGGGCAGGCTTTTCATCAGAGTTAGCATTTAATTTATCACTCGAATTTGCTTTTAGTTTTAATTGAGCCATAAGGCTAATATCCTTCTTACCTTTGTAAATAGGTTTACCATCGGGTGAAAGTATGCCATCTCTTATTAAAGCATCATTGAAATCTTTATTAGTTTTTATGTTATTTTTTATTGAATATTTCTGATACGCTTGGAACTCTTCAATACCACGAGCAATAGTCATGCCCGGCTTATGCCCTAATTCTTCAGGGTCAAATGATGGAATATCTTTTCTGCTAAGATGGGCAGCAACTCTTTCGGGCGGCCATTCTTTGTCAATTTCTTCAGAAGTCTTTCTAACTATTTTTCCCATAACGTTTCTCCCATCGTTTTTTATTAACTTGATATAACGATATTACTCTGTATATGTCGCCACGCATTGTATAGCAAAGACATAGACGATAATTATCAACTTTACCGAATGCCAAGAACCTATTTTCTCTATACTTTTCATAATTGTCAACTTTTATTCTTACAACATTTGGGTCTAAAAGCACAGATTTGGCAATATCAAAATCAATCCCATGCTTTTTAATGTTATTTTGACGCTTTTCTTCATCCCATTCAAAAATCATGCTCATATTAGTATCCCTTAATTGCAGCTCAAAAAATATCTCTGCTTTTTATATTAACGAATGAGATTGGTAAAATGTAAAAAAATAATCTGAAATACTAAACGCCGGAGATACGCCCCGCACCAACCCGTTTGCGGCAAGCCTCTGCCCCGCAACCAGCGCGGGTTTGCAAACAGCGGTCGGCGGCCTTTTCCATGGCCGCTTGCCGCTGCATCCCCATCATCCGTCAAACAAGAGCCTGAGTAGAGGCCTCTAAAAAACATTGACACATTCTCCTTTCGTACAACCATTGCAACATGGAACAAAAGGCAGTTCAACACCCGCAATGGAAAGTCGCCGCGTAGCGGCTTATTAATAACAAAGGAGTCGTATTATGAAGTTCAAAAAACAAACACGATTTTTCACAATTGCCGCGCTTTTGATTGCGCTGACATTCACAATAGCGTCTTGCGGCGCCGGCATCCCCGACGGCACTTATGTTCATAATAAAAACAGTACAAGGTCTCTGACGTTTTCCGGGAACAAGGTTACAACTGTAATGGGCAAATACAAAACAGAAGATACCTATAAAATTAAAGACGGGAAACTTGTGTTTTTCTTAAGCGATTATGGCGGCAAACCAAATGAAGTTAAGTACTCCATTGAGGGAAACAAACTGACGATTGCCGGTCAGGAGTACACTAAACAATAAACAAACAAAAGATGTATTCACACGAGGCTAAGGGCGGATGACATCCCCCGCAAATCCCCTTATTTTCGATTAAATGGTTGACATAGTTAGTGTTATAGAAAAAGAGTCATTCACTAAAAATCGAAGGGGCAAATCATGACGCAACCCGAACCGGCGAAGTTGGCGGAAAAATTTACCGCTTACTGCAAGAAAAATATGGCGCGCTACCTGGATACTCTGGAGGATATGGTAGCGATAAACTCGCACACCGACAATGCCGAAGGGGTCAACAAACTCGCGCAGCATATCGCCTCCTTGTTCGGGCGTCTCGGATTTTCGAGTCAATTTTTTCCTTCCGATAACAAGTCTTACGGCAAACACCTTGTATGCGTCAAGGACAGCGGCGCGCATAACAGCGGCAAGGTCGCCCTTATTTCTCATCTCGACACTGTTTACCCGCCTGAAGAAGAGCAGCGGAATAATTTCTCTTTTCGTGTTGACGGCGACCGCATTTACGGCCCGGGAACATGCGACGCAAAAGGAGGCATCGCTGTTATATATATGCTGCTTGAATGCCTCAAAGAAGAGCATCCCGGTTTTTTCAACTCGCTTGCCTGGTATCTTCTTTTTAACGCCTCGGAGGAAACCGACAGTTCCGATTTCGGGAAACTGTGCGCCCGCGTCATCCCGCCCGATACGAAGGCGGCTCTCGTTTTTGAGGCGTCTTCGTCTGCCGGCGAAAACGTCAATATAGTGACCTCGCGCAAGGGACGGGCCGTTTTTCGCGTAGAATCACAGGGACGGAGCGCTCACGCCGGAGCCGCCCACCACATGGGCTTCAACGCTATTGTGAGGCTTTGCAGGGTAGTCGCCCACCTTGCCGAGTTGACCGATTACTCCAAAGGAATAACCGTAAATACCGGCGTTATCGGCGGCGGGGGCTCCATGAACCGTGTTCCGGATTATGCCTTTGCCGATGTGGAGATGCGCGCCCTTGAATCCTCGGTATTCGATGAAACGATAGAAAAAATAAAATCGCTTTCTTCTCAAAAGGAGGGCTTGTCTCTCAACGCTAAGCTTGTAAGGGCTGTCAGGCCTTGGCCTCAAAACGAGGCCTCCGGCAAATTATACAATATATGGGCGCAGGCAGCCGCCGATATGGGATTGAAGGCCTTTCACGAAAGCAGAGGAGGTTTAAGCGACGGCAACCTGCTGTGGGAAACGCTGCCTGTAATAGACGGGCTTGGGCCGGCAGGCTCAAACGCGCATTCATCCGGCCCGTCTATTGAAGAACAGGAATTTGTCGTAATCTCCGATTTCATTCCCAAGGCCGTACTTAGCATGACCGGCCTTATAAGGCTGTTCGGAACGAAAAATAGCGCTTGAAATTGTTTTCGCTTTTTCGAATTACACGCGATATTAAAAAATACAGGTACCTTGAAATGGAATTACTTAAAAAACTGCTGGATATTCATCCCGATTCCGGTATTGAGGAAGTTCAGGACAGGTTTTATACATTGGCGGATAAACTCTTTAACGAATATGAAATACTTAAAAATGAAGAAGTTTACGATTTCCTTGAAATTGAATTTTATTTTACAAATGACGCGCATGAAGATCAGGCTGCCTATGCCCGCAAAGCGGCTGCCGGCAAATGGCTTTTTCACGAATACGGAGTTGACATTAATTTTGAAAGCGATGAAACGCACTACGGAGGCATATTCATAAGAAGCCTCTTCAACAGCAAACGGCTTATAAACGGGCCGTTTAAGGTATGCGATCTCTTATTCGGCGATATTGATATTGGCGGAGAAACAGGAACGCTTCCGGTTATCAGAAAAAAAGCCGAATTTAATTCGGTGACACCAGGCGCCATACCGCGCTTTGATGTAGACGATACCAGAAAGTACCGCTATTATAACTCGTCGCTTCCGTTTGAAAAGTGGGATTCTATTTATTTAGCGAAATACTTCAAGAATTATCTCAAATAGATTTACTAATCTTCTTTATAGCAGTAGCGGCAGCCTAATATCAGCAGTTTATTTGTACTATTGAGGGATATCCTTGACGCATACAACGCTTCGCGCTTTGTTAATATCGTACGGCAAAGCGGACATAACCGCTCCCCGGGAGGTACGGTGAAAATGGGCTGCGGCGCTTGAACAGCGTCTCCTTCGCTCTGCCGGGCAACAGCTTTTTTGGGAGCTGTCAGCTTAGATTTTCCATGGCCATACAAAGATATAATATAGATAAATAGGGCGACTCCGCCGGCAAGTCCTGTTAGGTATAAGAAAAAACTCATATTGCCTCTATAATAGATATATCGGCAAAAAAGATTCATAATTTATGAAGTTGACGCGGATTTAGGCGGGAATTTCCGTTACGCCTCTTTCATGATTTCGTAGAGGATTATGCCTGCCGCGACCGAGGCGTTCAGCGAGTTAAGTCGGCCTTTAAGCGGGATTATGGCTACGGCGTCGCACATTTCAGAAGTAAGCCTTCTCATTCCGCTGGCCTCGCTGCCTATAATCACCAAAGCCGGACGATATTTTGAAAGCGACCCGATCGCCGTATTTCCCTTATCGGATGTACCGACTATCCAGAGTCCCGCGCTCTTTGCCTCCCTTATAAACGACGCCGCATTCGCAATTTTCAGCACCGGAATATGCGCCGTCGCTCCGGCTGAGGCTTTTATAAGGGCAGGCGTTATACCGGCAGAGTTTGCCGAGGGCATTACTATACCGCAGCAGCCCAAGCCTTCGGCAGTGCGTATAATCGCTCCGGCGTTATGGGGGTCATTTATTTGGTCGAGCAGTACGAGAACGCCCTTTTGGTTTACCGTGCTTTCAATGAGCGTTTTATCGCCGCGGGGCGCGGGCGCAGTTCCGGCGGCAAGAAAAAGAGCAACCCCCTGATGCGTCGAAGACGGGCCGAAATCCTTAAAAAACCCGCGTTCCACACGGTCAACCCTGACCTTACGGCCGTTTGCCGCAGAAATTATTTCATCAATTATTTTCCCGTGCGCCGATTCCGCTATGGCGACACCCGTGAATGAATGTTCCGGCGAACGCAGGTATTCCAAAACCGGATTGCGGCCGGCAACTACGTTTTTCTTTTCCAACGCGTACCGTCTTTTGTGTCTTCCAGCACTATTCCCTCGGCAAGAAGGTCATCCCTGATTTTGTCCGATAACGCAAAATCCTTTGCCTTTTTTGCGGCAATCCTCTCGGCTATCAGAGATTCAATGCGCCCTGCATCATCGTTTGAAACGGCATCTCCAAAAAAGATGAATCCGAAAACCTGATCTATTCTTTTCAGCGCCTCGATAACAGCAGCGGCTTCTTTTGCGCTCAAACGGTTTTCATCTATCATCGAATTTATATCGTGCATAAACTCAAAGAAAATTCCGATGCCGCGCGTAATGTTAAGGTCGTCATCGGCGGCCTGCTCAAAGTCATTGAAAAAGGCGTCTATTTTAACGGCCGCCTCGCCTGCCCCACCCTCATTGCGAACGTCTTTGAGGCGCAGCATAAAATTGTCAATGCGCCCCAGCGCCTGATCGGCCTGTTTTATTCCCTCAAGCGTGAAGTTAAATTGCTTGCGGTAGTGCGCCGAAACCAAAAGGTAGCGTATCGAACGCGGCGAATAGCCTTTCTCAAGAATGTCGCGCAGAGTGTAAAAGTTGCCTTTCGATTTTGACATCTTGGCTCCGTCAACCAAAAGGTGTTCGACGTGCAGCCAATACCGTACAAACTTTTCGCCGTAAGCGGCCTCGCTCTGCGCTATTTCGTTTTCATGGTGGGGAAATATGAGGTCAACCCCTCCCGTATGTATATCTATTGTAGTTCCGAAAATTTTCCTGACCATTGCAGAGCACTCGATGTGCCAACCCGGGCGCCCTTTCCCGTAAGGGGTTTCCCACGATATTCCGCCCTCTTTTGCCTCTTTCCAAAGAGCAAAGTCTCTTACGTCGTCCTTGTCGTACTCGTCGGTATCATAGCGCAGCCCGGTTTTTATTTCACGGCTGTCAAGCAGGCTCAGTTTCCCGTATTTATCCCAGCGCGATATGCCGAAATAGACAGAGCCCCCTTTTTCATATATGATGTCTTTCTCATCAAGCCTTTTTATTATGTCGATCATACCGTCTATGGATTCGGTAGCCTTTGGTATATGCTCAACAGGCTCGATGTTGAGCGTCTTCATATCTTCCATAAATATATCTGTGTAACGGCTTGTGTAATCCTTCAGATCTATTCCCTCGTTTGCGGCTCCTGCTATGGTTTTGTCGTCAACGTCCGTGATGTTCATTGCGTGATTGACCGAGTAGCCTCTGAATTTCAGGTAGCGGCGCAGCAGGTCGTTAAACACGAATGTTCTGAAATTGCCTATGTGGGCAAAGCTGTATACCGTTGGGCCGCACGAGTAAATCGTTACCGGAGGATATTCGGATACGTCATCTTTGGGAATACCGCCAGGCGCAAGTTCGTCAAGGCGTCTGGTGAGCGTGTTGTATATTCTAATGGGCATTCTTGTCTCCTTGTGATAGAAAGAAGAGCGGTAGATATGTGTCAAATATTTTTTAATAACGCTGATTCGCGCGGGCTGTACGCAAAAATTTTGTTGACACAAAGGCATCCATAAAATTCCATGCTCATGCGTGAATGCACAAGCGGGTGTAGTTCAATGGTAGAACATCAGCCTTCCAAGCTGATTACGTGGGTTCGATTCCCATCACCCGCTCACTTTAAACCCTGATAAATTCAGGGTTTCCGTAAAGGCCAACCGATAATAGGCATTTTAAAAACCTTAAATACTTAAAAGTACACCTAAAAAGTGATGGTTTTATCATAATTTTAGGTTATTACCGGCTTATGACAGAGGCTATGGCGGACATACTGGCAGAGCAAAAGAAGATTTCGGATAGGCTGATGTAGCCTTATTCATCATCTACCGTCCGAAAATCAACTAAGGAGCCATCGTCGAAGTTCTCTGATGAAGTTACTTGATTTTAGCCATTCGCCTGTCGTATTCCGCTTTACTGATAGTATAATTCGCAAAGTGCTTCCAGATTGTCTCTAAAAGCAGCTTGCTTTTATATATTTTCCAACAGCGGGCATCTTCGCTTATTATGCATTCAAGCTCTTTAGCTTTTGCTAATATATCTTCAACAAGGTCATCTTGCGTTATCATTGCACCAAGACTGATTCAATAAGTTTTGCTTCATCGACAGATATTTGGAAATTACCATAGTTGTAACGGTTTTGGCTTAATTCTTTCTTTAGCACTTCAAGTTCTTTTTCCTTAAGTTCTTCAACCGTGAGTAAATCAACCCTGCTTGAAGGCAGGTAGTCTATAAGCTGTGGCAATTTCTCAATAAATGTTTCTTGTTTTATTTCGTTGAATACATCCCAAAGTTCTTGTTCAGCACGCTCAAACAAAACATTCTCTTCAAAGATTCTCGCATCCAGCATTGAGCTAATTTTATCGACAAAAAACTGTGCAGTATATATATTAAGCTGACGAAATGACTCAAGCATATTTGCCCTCGCCTCATAAGGAGCGGTATGCAGGTCATTTGTATCAAGACAAAGAACGCCAATATGCCCAAGTTCTTTATCATCGTACAAAAGATTAT
>Ga0082212_10004851_pt1 | contig 18566 bp, 20 predicted proteins | sample TergutNt197P3_FD_71548 | JGI IMG/M metagenome (GOLD analysis project Ga0082212, IMG submission 71548) | Neocapritermes taracua P3 segment gut microbial communities from Petit-Saut dam, French Guiana - Nt197 P3 | ecosystem: Host-associated > Arthropoda: Insects > Digestive system > Gut ...
CCAACTATGAGCCTTGTTACCCGGGTTCCGAAAAAATCCGCTGTCGGCAGCATTTTTGTTTTCCTCCGTTATTTTCAATATTATCAAATTAATTTCACTCGAACGCCCGCAAAAATTTTTCGAGGTTTGCCTCGGCTTTGTCCCTTATCGCTTCCCAGGAGGAGGCGAGAGTGAACTCCCTTTTTATGAGAATATTGTTGACCATATTCAATATGCCGCTCTGTGCGCCGGTGCTTTGGTTGACCCCGTCCAAATCATACGCTTTTGAGGAAAGTATCAAATCGAGCATCTGCGTGTCTTCGTCGTCGCGCGCGATCTTCAGGTTCAATAGGTTCCCGTAAAACGGTTCCCTTATCGTGAACATCGATTCAAATGCCAGCGCTTCCGTTATGAGCCCGCTTTTCGCGATATCGGGCACGGTGGCCGGCATCACAGCGGTAAATGTGTTCCATGTGACCCAACTGTAATATTCTTTCTGCGCCTCGTCATATTTCGGGAGAGGCAGAAATCCGAAACTGCTCTCCATGTTTCTCAGGTGCAGGGCATCCCCGACAAGCCTCGAATTAAACAGCAGCCGGTCATCCATAAACATTTTTTCGAGCGTTTCGTACACATTCGACGCATTCTTTATCGTGCCGTATAAATCATATATCGAATCGTCGGAAGTCAACAGGCCGAATGTTTTTTCCAGAACGCTTTGCGCCTTTGCCTCGCCGAGCGCATATTCGTATCCGTCCGGCGTTTTTTCTATGTAATGCATTCCGCTGCCGAAGAAAAAATAATACATCGCCGCTGATTCGGTCGCCATTCCCCACTGGTCGTTTTCGTCTATTATTCCGTCGCCGTTGAGGTCGCGGTTGACCCCTTTTATCATCTCGGCCATTTTGTCCATCGTCCACGCGCCTTTTGAAACAATCGCATACGGATTTTCATACCCCAATTCGCTGTAGAGCTTTTTGTTGTATAATATGGTGAAAGTCGAAACGTCGTCGTTTGTCGTTATGTCGCCAGTCAGCGTGTAAATCTTGTCATATATGGAGAGGCCTTCGATTATGCGCTGATCCCACCAAGGCATATCGAGCCTGAGCGCGTTTGCTGCGTTGAAATCCACCAAATAGGCCTTCTGGGCCAAGCCGAATATGTCAGTCGACCTCACAAACCCTATGTCGCATAAATCGTCGCCCGCCGCACCGCTTCTTTGCATGACGGCGTTCGGGTCGTCGTGGTACGCGGCCGAAATATTTATGGCGTACCTGTCCTCAACAGCCCTGTTCCTCTTTATGAACGCATCATTGACCACGTCCCCGGTCTGCTCCTCGGGCACTTGCTTGTGGAAGCTGAACACATTGGATTCCGGGTTTTCAAGTATGCGGAAATCGTAGTTTTCGAAATTTTTGATTTCGGGCTCCTCATACGCCGAGCGGTTCAAAAGTCCGTCGTCCGCACTCTCCGGCGCCGCTCCGCTTTCCGCCGCCCGGCCTTCCCCGCCTTCTTTGTCCTCTTCGCCTTTTGAGCACGAGGGCGCGGAAAGCAGCGCGGCCAAGACAAATGCCGCCGCAAACAGCGCGATAAATTTTTTCATAGCGGTTTTCCCTCCATATTTTGGTGTCTATGCGTCTGTTTATGCGAGCGAACCCATCGGATCCCATGCGTTCAGTTCAATCGGCTTGCCGGACAATATTTCTTTTTTGTCTTCAAGATATTTTTTGTTTATGACAGCCTGATAGACAAAATTGTCGAACCAGCTGTCGCTGCATATATAGTATCCCTTCTTGCCGTTGGCGTCCCCCCAGCTGTTTTCGATCTTCCATCGGTTGGGCGCTCCGTTTTCATCGAGGTTGACGCCCGTGAGAACCATCGCGTGCCCCATCGCGCTTTCCCTGTAGTCGAGGCGCTCGGCTTTGGTGAGATTGTATGTCAAATTTGTCAGATTTTCATACTCCAGCGAGTTGTCGTCCCATATCCCGTTGCTTGTGCCGTATTTTCCGGTGTCGCATCCAAACCACACGAGCTCATTGTCTTTCAGCTGTTTTATGACCAAGTTTTTCATCTCGCCCATTTCCAAATTGAGATACAGTATATCATTGCCCTCGACGACGTTCCCCAAATATTTTACCGTAAATGTCCTGTCGAACGGCTTGTCTTTTGTGGGGGCGTTTATGACGCTCACATAATCCATTAGGCTGTCTTTGAAATATTTTTCAAAAAAGCCCTTGGGGGTGCAGTCCCTGTCGCAATGGTAAGCTTTGTCCTTGTCCGTGTATTCAAAATCAAAGCTTTCCGGGGGGCTGCCGTAGCACATGCAAAGAAAATTATATATTTTGCCGAGCATCGCGCTTTTGGTTTCGGCTATTTCATCCTTTGGCTTGTTTTCCCCGCATAATTTTCTCAATTTCACCGCGCATTCTTTCAGGTGCGTGTTCAAAAGCGAGCTTATCGACCCCGTATTGCTGCTCTGGTTCGTTTCCGTCATGGCGCTTTGCGGCACGACCCCGTATTTGGCGACTATATTTACGAACATATCCCACTGGCCGCCGTCGTTGACGCCGTTTTGCAGGATTGTGGTGACCGTCCTGTCGTCCGGGTCGAGATCGGCCGTTTCGACAATGCTTTCCAGAAAGTAATTCGCCCTCTCGAATTTGTCCCAGAAGGCGCAGTAGCTTTGGGAAAGCTCAAATTGCTCGAGGTTTGATTCTTTGCCTATTTTTTCCCTTAAAATGTTCAATGCCGCGAAAAGCCAGCACCTTCCGCTGCTCTTTTGGTTCGTCACCTCCATTGTGGGGATGACCACGGAAAAATCATGCTTCATTTTGTTCGCGTTTTTTTGGCAATAGGCGAGGTCCGGGATATTTGCTTTCGAATACGCATTTGTGAGCACTCCCATATACGGGTCGTTTGAATAGGCATCATTGTAGGTTTTCAGGTCTTTTTGTGTGATAGGCGATCCTTTTCTCATTTTTTTGTCTCCTTTCAAAATATATCCATGCCCCCATTTTATCTCATTGCTATCGTTTTTTCTATCTATTCTTTGTGAAATTTCTGCGAACTTTTAGAACGTGTCCAATATCTGCATTTTGGCATTGGATGTAGGGCACGACGACGTGTAACGAAGTTCACGCCAATCGATTGCGGCGTGCCGCAGAATTGAACCTGAAAACCGGAAAACAATCAAATTTGGCGGCGTGCCAGTGGTCACGCCCTACAAACTGGCACATTTTAGACACGCTCTTAAACATATACAACAACTATAATTATGAAATAAGGAATATTATTATGGATTACAGAAAAATTTTTGACACTATTCCAGAAGAATTTGACAAATGGCGACCGCGTTATTGTGATGAGCTTTTTTCTGATATTATAGAATTTTCACAGCTTGATTCAAGTAGAGCGGCGCTTGAAATAGGACCAGGAACAGGTCAGGCAACAGAGCCGATATTAAAAACAGGGTGTGATTATTCAGCTATTGAACTTGGAGAAAATTTCGCGGAGTTTATGAATAATAAATATAAATCTTATGATAATTTTAAACTTGTAAACGCTGATTTTGAGTTATATGATTTTGAAAAAGATAGTTTTGATTTGGTTTATTCTGCGGCGGCATTTCAATGGATAAAAGAAGATATAGGTTATCCAAAAGTTTTTAATATATTGAAAAGCGGCGGAGTATTCACGACCTTTGGCGTTGCGTCAGGGAGTCGTGTTCCCGCTTTAAATGATAAAATTCAAGAAGTGTATGCCGAACATTTTAAAACAGAATTTGATTATGATAATTATATAAAAACACGAAATTCAAATTCAGAAGAATTAAGTAGAATTGATAAATTCAAAAAATACGGTTTTGTTTATGTAGAACAACGTAATTACAGTAACACAAGAGAATTTAATTGTGAAGATTATATTTCGTATATACAAACGCACTCTACGCATATAGCTTTGAAAGAACCGTATAAAACAAATTTTTACGCAGGTATCAAAGATGTTATTACAAGTTTCGGCGATAAAGTAATGCTTGAGGACAATATCATTTTGCATATAGCAAGAAAGCCGTAGGTTTGATATAAGTAATATCCCATACGAATAAATAAAATGCTAATGTTAGATAAATGATATTAAATATAAGTCAAGGGCTTTTTCACCGAAAAAAGATTAATTTTTTGTAAACCTTTTCAAGAAAAGAAAAAATTTATGGAAATTTTCACGCAAATATGATAAAATAGATAGTGCGGAGGGAAAACAATATGGCTAAACTCAAATATACATTAAGAAACGATATACTGTTCAAAATGCTTTTCGTGAAGTACCCGGATTTGCTGAAAAGGCTCATTGCGGAACTGCTCCGAATAAGCTATGACAGCATAAAACAGTTTGAGATAACAAACACGGAAATGCCGCCGGAAGTCATAGGCAGTAAGTTTTGTAAACTTGATATAAATATGACCGTTAATGACCAGCGCGTGAATTTAGAAATACAGGTTGACAACGAGGGGGATTTTGCCGAACGGTCGTTGTTCAATTGGGCGCGCGAGTATTCGACAGCATTACCGGAAGGCGAGGACTATTCCATACTGCCGCGCACAATTATCATCGGTATCGTATATTTCAAGATGTTCAAGTGCAGAGAATTTCATTCTGAATTTCAAGCCCTTGAAGTTACGCGCCATACGCAGTTGACCGACAAATTGAATATACATCTTTTTGAACTGCCGAAGCTGCCGAAAGCGGTGAGCGCGGATAAAGGCTTGGAATTATGGCTATCATTATTCAAGGCAAAGACAGAGGAAGAACTGGAAAAAATTGAAGCATGTGTAACAAATATGAACGTTAGTTCATATGCAGTTCACACCAATCGATAGAGGGGGTGTCAGTGATGAAAGAAGCAGTCGGAGCATATCGTCACGTATCGGCAACGCCGGAATTTCACGAGTTAGAGCGTATGCGCTCGAAAGCCCGTCACGATGAAGCGCAGGCTTTGAAAAATGCGGCAGTACGAGCTGAAAAAAGAGAACGCAAGAAATGGCAGGGTGTTGTTGCGGACAAAGATGCACTTATCGCGGAATTACGGGCGCGACTTGGTGAAGATAAATAATTTCAAAATAGAATAAGTCAGAGTGGATTTTTCCATCTGACTTATTCTATTTATTGCACAGGTTAATTTTTTATGAACCTTATTCAAAAAGAAAAATAAACGTAGAAATTTTGCGGATTTTATGATATAATATTTATATTGGATAATAAATACTATCTGCGCCATTTTCACTAATACCGCAGATAGTAGAAAATTTATATTAGGTGGGGGTTAAAAATGATAGCATATTTTAAAAATTCATTATTATACACAGTCTATTTATTCGGAGCGTCTGCATTATCACTCGTAACTTCAATGATTCCTATGTATATTACAAGAGCTTTGACACCAGACGAATATACAAGAACTTTGGTTATGGTAATAAGTATGATAATATCCATGATTATTACCATATACATTTTATTTTACCAATCAGGGTATAGAAGAAAAAGCAGTCATGAAAATTATAAAAATTCCGAATTAATAATCACGTTATCATTAACTACAATAATACATTTTATAATAGGCTTATTATCAAAATATATTGTATTTTTATATTTTCCAGTAGGTTATTTAAGCGGATTAATTTTAGGTGAAGCTGATGCTGAATCAATATCATATATTTCAAAAACACATTTTAATATTATGATTTTATCATATTTTTTAATGATGATACCACTAATAGCGTCTATGATGTTAGGGTTTAGCAAGGGTTTAAAGAAACGTCAAAAAGAAAGAGAAAAAACTATATCTAAAACAAACTGAAAATAAGCATTCGTAACTTGCAATTTTCAAATCAATTCACTGCGTAATTACAAATATTTTCTACAGCATATAAAAATCCACGCCTTAAACGCGTGGATTTACCGGATATTTTGAAGTTTATATTTTTATCGTACCGCTTAATTTCATAATAGAATTCCGTTTCATATCAGGTAAAACATGAGTATATAAATCTGCGGTCATTTTTATGCTTGCGTGTCCGAGAAGTTCCTGCATTACCCGGAGTTCGATACCGTTTTCTAATCCGCGAGTGGCGAATGTGTGACGGCAGGAGTGTATTGTCGCTCCGATGATATTCGACTTATCAGCGATTGTTTTAAATGTTCTTTGCATATTACGCGGGTCGAGAGGTTTCCCTAATTGAGTTGTAAAAATTAAATTATTATTTTCGTATGCAGAACCAACAAAATCAATTAATTCTTTTTGCTTTTGTTGTATTTGCCGGAGTAAATTTACTAAATCGGGTAAAAGCGGAATACTCCTGTTGCTTGATTCGGTTTTAGGCGAACCAAATTCTTTATGCCATTTCGATTCGCTGTCGTCAAAATCTTTCACTATATTAAGCGTGCGTTTAACCCGAATTATTTCTTCATCGAAATTTACATCGCTCCAAGTCAAAGCTAATAATTCACCAATTCTCAAACCTGTACCCAAATCAAATATAAACATTTCTCCTGCGTAAACTTTTTTAGCTTCTTCTATAAAACGGTTTTGCTCGGCAACCGTAAAAACACGGACATCCTTTTTAATTATTTTCGGGAGCGTAATATCAATGGCAACATTTTTGTTAATAAGCCCGTTTTTAATAGCCTTATTTAAACTGTCGTGTATAATATTATATATGCCTCTAACGGTTTCCGGCGAAAGTTTTTTGACTGTTGATAATTTATTAATCGTGTTTTGAATAATATCAATACGCAAATCGCATAATTTATATTTTCCTATAAACGGTTTAATATGATTTTTGATTTTCGTACGATAATTTATATAAGTCATGGGTTTTATTTCGCTTTTCTTATAAATTTCAAGCCATGTATCAAGCCAGTCCGAAACTGTGATTTTAGATGGCTCAATATAAGTGCCTTTATCTAAATCGCTTAAAGCGGCGGTAATTTTCTTTTGGACTTCCTGGCGGGTTCTACCGTAAAATGCTTTTCTTTTCTGTGTGCCATTATCTTTGCGCCCGACAGTAATCCGTCCCCACCATGTGCCATCAGCGCGTTTTGAAATTGTTCCTTCATTTTGACCTCTTTTTTTAGTCATATTTTTATCCTCCTGAATTATTTGAATTTCTGTAACATATTAAATCATCGCTGTAATCTTTATTTCTGGATGATTCAAGCCTTGTGTAATAATTTTTATCTGCATATTTTCGTGCCATACTTACCGCCGCTTCACGCCCGGTATTATCGTTATCCAAACAAAATATCAATTCGCGTGCTGTCGAATTTATTTCAAGATATTTATCCAATGCAATACATGATGTGCCGCCGAGCGATATGCGATTATCGTTGAGCCAAGCGTTCTTATTTCCTGCGATAATATTTTCTAACGTAGCGTGTGCGAGCGCATCAATCGGAGCTTCAAATATATAAAGTTTTTCAGAATCCGAATAAGTCATGTTAAAACTATATTTTTTATCGCTCCCCGCGCAATCCATACGAAATTGTGTATCTGTATAAGTGCCGCGCAGGCAGGCGAATTTCGCAATGCTATTTTCATCATAGCCAACGAAAACAATATTTCCGCGCTTATCTTCATATATCTTTTTTTCATGAATCAGCGTTGATATAATATGGCTGTCTATGCCGCGCGTTTTACAAAGATAAGCATAAAGCCGACGATAAGCTATAGTTGCTTTTTCGGGAAGAAATAAAGATTTTTGAGGTTGGGTGCTTATTGGATTTTGTATAAAATTAATATTACTGCCACTTACTTTTTCAACGGCGTCAAGAAAATTTAATCTTTCGATTTTTATAAGATAATCCAATACGCCATACCCGCCAATATTTTTGCTATGCCAATACCACGAAAGGCGATTATCTTTTACGGCAAGGCTGGGGTGCTGACAACAACGATACGCATTATTTTGATGCGCGAATGTGAAATTATTATACTTTTCAAAATATTCAATTATATCTGTATTTCTTATTTGTTCGATTGTATTTAAATCAATCAAAATAGAATCTCCTTCCATATTAAAAATTTTATTTTTTATTGTTTTAATGATAACGTTATAATCAATTTTCATCGCCGAACGGCGAAAACAGTAGACGCGAAGCGGCTTAAAAAATCGGGAGCGAAAGCGGAGGATTTTGAGGGTTAAGGGAAACTTCCCTTACAAGCATTTTCGCAATTCACGGAAGTGAAGGATTGCGAAAAATTCGAGAGTGGGGCATCAGATGCCCAGCTTGCCATTTCTCAAAATGGAGCGCCTCGAACATTGCTTGCCCACCTTTAACTCCCCGCTTTTTGTCACTTTTATAAATGCGGATTATTTCGTTTTTTCATTCTGAATCAGCCACAAAAAATCCACTTTGCTACAATGCTGTTTCACCCAAAAAAATATAATCTTTTTACGCAAATATTATATTTTATAATATCCGGGTGACAGATGACGGTTAAAATCTATGATAAAACTATTTCTTTAACCGTCACCGTTACCGTATAGATGACAGTTTCTTTATTTCATATACATAAAAAATAACTGTCACCTGTCACCCAAATTTTAAACTAAATCTTTTTGAGTGATATTGTTCTTACTTTTTTGTTCCTGTCGGGCATATATTCAATGCCATATTTCTTTTTTAAAATGCGTTCTTCGGATTCAATCTGCTTTTTTATCGTCAACGGCTGATATGAAAAATTTTCGTCTATCTCAGCCAATTTATCGCAAAGTTCTGTTGCTGTTCCTGTCCAACCATCAGGGTTATTTTGTAAGAATTTATTTATTGTAACATGAAACGGAGTATCGCTTTCGGCTGCTGTTTCTTCTTCGATAAAAGTCCATCGGCAATTATCTTTATCAAATTCCAATTTGAAAATATGCTCCTCTGTATCTCTGTGCGAAATAATTAATCTGCCTTTATTTCCGATGCGTTTATCTTTGTCAAGAATAAATATGCCGTCCACCGCGCCGACTAAACCTGTGCTGCCTGATATAGTATTGAGCGGGTCGGGGTCGTCAAGTTTTCGCGTATGCGTTACAAGTATAATTGCAATATCATAGAAATTTGTAAGTTCACGCAAAATATTCATATCGTGGTAGTCGCTCACATAAGCATTTTTATCATTTCCGTTGTTGCGTATATGCTGCGCGGTATCTATAATTATCAGATTCGTTTTTGGGTGTTGGCTCATAAAATCCTGAACTTGAACAGTAAGACCTTCTTGAAGTTTTAAGGCTCTGATACTGAAATATAAATCCGGGATTCCCTCGCTTGTATATTTTTTCAATCTTGATTGTAAACGATTGAGATTATCTTCAAGCGCAAGATATAAAACTTCACCTTTTTCGGATTTATAATCCCATATTTGTCCGCCGGTGGCAACGGTTTGACAAAAATCCAACGACAGCCATGATTTGCCGATTTTCGGACTTCCCGCCAGTATGAAAAGACCTTGCGGCAGGATTTTGTCAATGATAAATCTGATTGGCGGTAAATCTTTTTCTAACAGCGTTTTTCCGTCAATAATTTCGAGAGAATTAATATCTTTACCATTGAATTTTAATTTTTGTTGTGGTATAATAGCGGTGGATATTGATTCTGGCGGCTGTTGTTCTCCCGTTGGCGCGGGTGAATTTATAACAGCCGTTGTTTCATTTTCATTCATACTACATTCGCTCCTTTCGTGTTTTCGTCAATCCATTTTATTAATTTTTCTTTTGGGACAAGTTTGCGGTTACCGATTTGTAATGTCGGAAATCCTCTGCTGGCAAGTAGGTTGTACGCTCCTGCACGCGAGATACCAAGAGTTTTTGCGAGTTGATTTGCGTTGAGTACGGTTGGCAGTTCTGAATATGCTGTTGCGGTGTTTGTGGTGTTCATAAATTTTTCCTCCATTTTTTTGTTTGTAATTATTGTTTGCAGTAGACTTGACAAGGTCATTTTTTACTGCTATAATAAGTATATCACAAAAGAAAATAAAATGCAATAGTTTTGGACAAAATATTTTAATTGCAGTAAAAATAAACTTATTGGAGATATTATGATAGATAAAGGAATAAAAAATTACAATTTACCTTTTCCGACAAGGTTCAGAGAATTATTATCTGAGAGAGATATAAACCAACAAGAAATAGCCGATTTTATCGGAGTTAAACGCCAAACCGTAGCGCAATGGAAAGACGGAAAAACCGTGCCAGATATATATAATTTTCATAAACTCGTTGAATTTTTTCAAATTCCATACGAATATTTATTAGGTGATACAGATAGCCGAGCAAAAGAAAATATTGATATTTCTAATACATTGGGGCTTTCAGATGAAGCTATTGAATCATTAAAAAATTGGGTTAAAGAAAGTGTAGAAAATATTGATGACAAAGGCGTTAAATGTTCGGATATTATAACTTATTTATTATCAAATGAAGATTTTGTTTCGCTTATTGAATATGTAAAAAAGTCCATTGATGAAAATATAAGCGATTTAGATTTTGAAAAAAATAAATTTCGTTACGAAGTTGAAATGTATAGTAAATTAAAAGGATATGTGGGAAAAGAATATTTCCTTGACCATTCATATTTAAAAGAAGCAGAATTTTTAGCTCGTAAAGAGGGGAAGCGGATTATAGATACGTCTGATTTGGCATATTTTTACGCATATAAAGCGGCAACGTTGTTTAACGGAATTATATCCGATTTTTCCGAACAATTACGTGATATGTATAACGAACTATCTGAAGATGATGTTGATGATGATAGTGAAAATTAATTAAAGAACCGGAGATAAAAATATATGGCTGATATAAATTTATTTTCTTTGACTGGCGAAGTAAGCGAATTGCCGTCAAAATCTGTTTCCCTTGAAAAAGAATTGCAAACCTTGATTGAACAAAATATGATTGCCTTTTTCGGCATCACTTTTCTGAAAAGTGAATTTATTATATCCAATGGAAGGATTGATAGTTTAGGCATTGATGAAAATTATTGTCCTGTAATTTTTGAATATAAACGCAGCTTAAATGAAAATGTTATAAATCAAGGTTTATTCTATCTTGACTGGCTTCTTGACCATAAGGCAGATTTTAAATTATTAGTTATGGATACGCTTGGACTTGATAAAGCAAATAAAATTGATTGGAGTTCGCCATGCGTTATTTGTATCGCAAATGATTTCACAAAATATGACGAACACGCCGTAAATCAAATGCAGAAAAATATACGGCTCGTAAGATATAAAAAATTCGGCGACGATTTATTGCTTTTTGAACATCTTAATGCTCCGAATATAAAACCAATAATAACAGAAATAACGGAAAGTGCAAATAAAAAAACCGGAATAGAAAAAACATTTTTACAACATTTTGAATCCGCGCCCATAAATTTGAAAAACATTTATCTTTCAATAAAAGATTATATAATGTCGCTTGGAGACGATATTACCGAAACCCAACTAAAATATTATACAGCTTTCAAAAAAAATAAAAATATTATTTGCGCCGAAATATATTCGTATTCGAGTATAATTTTACTTAATTTAAAAGTAAATCCTGATGATGTTGAACTTATTGCGGGTTTTATGAGAGATATGAGAAATATCGGACATTACGGTACGGGTGATTTGCAAATTATGATTAAGACAATCGAAGATTTTGAAAAAGCTAAATCACTTATTGATAAGGCTTATAACGAAAATTAGAGGTTAAATAAAATAATGAAAACTTTAACACAACTATTAATCGCAGAAGCTACCGAATATGAGTTTAAATCTGACCTTGAAATAAAAAAAGCTAAAAACTGGCTGAAAACCGTAAGCGCATTTGCGAACGGCGTTGGCGGGAGCATATATTTCGGCGTTTCCGACGACGGTTCTGTCGCTGGTCTTGCAAACGTTCAAAAAGTCGCCGAGCAAATAAGCGACTTCATAAAAACAAAAATAGAACCGACAATAAATTTTATTCTTGAACCTTTAACGGTCGAAGATAAAGAAATATTGCGGCTTGAAATCAAAACAGGGCAGAATACTCCATATTATTATTCGTCGGATGGGAATAAAATTGCTTATGTTCGTTTAGGCAATGAAAGTGTGCAAACACCGATTTATATTTTAAACGAATTGATATTAAAAGGGCAGCACCAATCTTTTGATGGGCTTGAAAGCAAATATAGTCTTAAAGATTTTAGTTTTACTTTACTTGAAGCCACATATAAACAAAAAACCAGAAATACGCTTGAAATCCCAAATGATTTTATTTCGTTCGGGCTAATGCTTGAAAATCAAAAACTAACGTATGCGGGAGTTCTTTTGTCAGACCAATGCCCCATAATGCAGTCGCGGATATTTTGTACTCGTTGGAATGGAGTTGAAAAAGGTTCTATATTTGATGACGCTCTCGACGACAGCGAATATAACGGAAATATTATCTCGCTACTCAATAACGCACTCGGTTTTGTAAAGAACAATTCAAAAGTAAAATGGCGTAAAACTCCGTCAGGACGTGAAGAAATGCCGGATTATCCGCAAATTGCGGTGCATGAAGCGTTAGTAAATGCAATTATACACCGAGATTATATGATACAGGGAAGCGAGATTCATATAGATATGTATGAAGATCGTTTGGAAATTGTATCGCCGGGCGGTATGGTTGACGGGAAAAGAATACAAGATTTAGATATAACTAAAATTGCTTCAGTACGCAGAAATCCAATCATATCAGATATGTTCCATAGGTTGCGGTTTATGGAGCGCAGAGGCAGCGGACTTAAAAAGATAACGAAAGAATATCATAATGAAAATCCGCCTGTTTTTTATTCAACAGAACAGGTTTTTATAGCCACACTTAAAAATTTGAATTATAAAAAAAGTGATGTCATAGAAAATGTCACAATAAATGTCATAGAAAATGTCACAATAAAACGGATTGATAAAATCGTTGAAATTATTAAATTAAATAAAGAAATCACCACAAATGAATTAGCAAAATTGTTCAATGTAAGCGGCAGAACAATAATGCGAGATTTGAATGAGCTGAAAAGTAAAAATATAATAAAACGTGTTGGCTCAAATAAAGCGGGGTATTGGGAAATTCAAAATGGAGGAAACAGCGATGGCAAAGAAAGAAGCTAATTTTGACCTTTACATACATGGTTTATTAATCGAAGCGGGAATTTCGGCAACCGCGCAAGGGAGTGATATTCTTGAAATTCAAAATGCCTTGAAAACAGCTTCAAAGAAACAAACCGGAAATGAAGGTTATCCTGAATATACGGCAATAGTCAAAGATTTTGTAATTATTATGGAAGATAAGCCCGATAAAAGTTTTTTATGCTTAAAAGATGATAACGGAAGCATATTGTTGACTATTGATGCAACCGAAAAATACGCATTAAATGGCGCATTATTTTATGCAAAGAAAATTATTGAGCAGACGAATTGTAAAAAAATATTTGCGTTTGGAAATGTAGGTGACAGTAAACATCATATTCTTCAACCATTATTCGTTAGTGAGGACGATTATATCGAGCTTCCTGAAGTAGAAACTTTTGAAAATTTTTCCGATAAAAATATAGATGAATATTACAGGCGTGTTGTTTTAGGTGAAGTACCGCCAGAGGACGTAGAATTGAGTGATATTCTCAAAAAAGCAAAAGAATTGCATGAATATCTGCGTAATTACGGAAGTCTTGGCGAAGATGAAAAGCCGCTTGTTGTGTCTGCAATCCTGCTTGCTTTGCGTGAACAGAATAGAAGTGGATTTTCGCTTTCGAGTTTAACAGGAGATACGGTAGAAACAGATGGCGACAAATTATACAAACAGCTTGAAAATAGTCTTAAAGCGGCAAAAGTTAGACCGGAAGTAAAATTAAAACAGGTGCTTAATTCATTTAATTTAATAAAAGACCGTCCGAAATTAAACGAACCACACCCTGTGCTTGGTACGGAAAATTCTATAAAAACACCTTTGAAATTTTTTGCGGAATATATAAATAATAATATATTTAAAGCGGTCATCTCTAATTCTGCCGAAGATTTTCTCGGACGATTCTATGGTGAATTTGTTTCTTATTCTGGTGGCGACGGGCAGAGTTTAGGTGTAGTATTAACGCCGCGTCATATTACTGAATTATTTTGCGCCCTTGTTGACTTAAAATCTACCGATATTATCCTTGACCCCTGTTGCGGAACAGGAGGTTTTTTAGTATTACAATTGTAACGGCATAGGAATGAGTTTTATGTGTTTGTGGTAGTGGAACCACATGGCGACGGCCATATGGGATCTGCGCCAGTCGCACCAGTGGCGGGTAAAGGCCTCGGAAACCCTGCCCAGATAGGAGAAGGCGCAGCGGAAAAGCTTGCGCGCGTCGCGCTTGCTCAGGCAAGCAGACCCCGTTTTTTTGATCGGTTGGTGTGAACTGCATGTGAACTGCGTTCACATTCGTTACACATGAACTCCACCAGGGACGACGAACCAGGGTCGTGGCGCTGCATGGGCATGCCATCGAGCGAGCGCGCCGACGCCACGGTGAGCAGGGACAGCGCGGCGCATGCGAACGTGACGTGCCTGTGCCAGCCGTCGTAGCTGCGGCACTCGTACTGGTCCAGCCCCACCTCGCCAATCGATTGGCGTGAACGGCACATGAACTATCGTTCATGTTCGTTACACGTTGGCCTCCCTGAAGCACGTCTCCACCGTCCACCGCGTCCCCGCCACCTCGACTAGCTTCCCGACCGCCGTGCCCCTCGGACAGTGGCATATGTATGCCTGCATGTCATCGCGGTCGCCTAGGCTCCGCCGCGCCAGCAGCACCCGCTCCCATTCGCCCGCGCCGTCCAACCTGTTGACCGCCTCCCGCCACTCCTTCGCCGCCTCCGCCGTGGCCCATTCGTACTCCCGCGCTCCCTTGCTCCCGTCCCCGCAACTCGCCCTGACCCATTTGTCACCAGACATCCCTTTCATCGCATTCGCTATCGTCGTCTCCTTGTTGTCCTCCCATATGCCCGAGTTCGGCTTCACCGCCAATACATACCACTTGCCGTTCTCCTCCAGCCACCCACGCAACGCCTCGCTGTCACCGTATACGCTGTCCCCAGTCGCCCAGCCGTATGCCATCCCACGCATCTCCGCCTTCTCCAGCATCCGCATCCCGATCTCAGCCTTCGTCTGGAATGCAACTGATTCCGGCACCCCAGCTCCTCTCAGCCGCTCCGCATCCTCCATCCATTCCCTCGGCATGTACAGCCGCCTGTCTATCACCCCGTGCCCCCTGCCGCCCGCATACGTCAGGAACACTCCCACCTGACAATTGTCCACCTTCCCTGATGTACCTGTGTATTGCCGCGCCACCCCGCACGATTTTTTCCCCTGCTTTATGAACCCAGTCTCGTCCAGCACCATCACACCGTCCGCTTCGCCCAGCGCCTCCATCACGTACTCGCCCGCTATCCACATGATCTCGTCCGCGTCGTACCTCCCCCGGTATATGAACTGCTGCATCTGGTACGGCGTACCCGCTCCCAGGTACTCGCTCATCTGCCACCCGTTTTTCCGCTCCGCCGACCCCAGCAGGCATTTGATGTAGTTCTGCGCGTTCGCGAACCCCTGATCGTTGCCGAACGCCACCCCGATCCGTCCCATCATCTCATTGTATTCGTCCTCGAATTTACGCCTGCTTGTCCCTCGTGATTCCATTTCCACACGCCCCCATTCACAGATTCTCTTCACATTCTATCACATGTTTATGAATAAATTGTTACAACTGTAAAACTAATCTCAAACGAGACTACGCCATGATGCTAAACTAAAAAAGTGGACACGAAAGCGAGGAGATGATATAATGAAAAAAGGGGTGTCCACAATGAAAAAATATCCAAGCTACAGCGAAGAATTTAAGCAAAGCATCGTAAATCTGTACCGGAACGGAAAACCGACAGGGGAAATCCTGAAAGAGTACGGAATGTCGTCGTCAGTGTTCTACAAATGGGTGCGCAAATATTCGGTGGTACAGGATTTATGCAAGGATGCGCATGAACTGCATATGAACTGCCGTTCATATTTGTCCATGTCAGCGAGACAGAGAGCATGACGATGGCGGAAATCAAGGAGATGCAAAAACGATTAGCCCTTTTAGAAGAAGAGAACATGATACTAAAAAAAACGATAGGTATATTCACGCAGAAGTGAGCGAGAAAGTCGGTATAATCAAGGAATTATCGGCAAAATATGACGTAAAATGGTTATGTCGAATATTCGGTATTCCACGAAGCAGTTATTATGCGGCGCTGAACCGTCAGCCAAGCAACCGGAGCGTCGAAAACGAAGGTCTGAAAGAGAAGATACTGGAAATATACTCCAACAGCAAGCGACGGTATGGTTGCATCAAAATAACGCGACAACTCGCGAAAAACGGCGTGAAAATCGGACAAAACCGCGTTCTGCGACTGATGAGACAGTTGAAAATACAATCTATCGTATGCAAAAGGCACAAAAAACGCAGCCGTGAAACTGATGACGCCACCCGTCCAAATCTGATAAACAGACGGTTTTATGCGGATGAGCCGAACAAAATATGGCTGGCTGACATCACATACATCAAAACTCTCAGGCACGGTTGGACTTACCTTGCCGCCGTCTTAGACATGTGTACCCGCAAGGTAGTCGGCTACAGTTACTCGAAATCCATGACGTCTGAACTCACATCTGACGCCCTCAGAAAAGCCTGTAAAAATCAGGGTTATCCTCAAAATGTGCTGCTTCATTCCGATCGGGGTTCTCAGTACATTGCCAACGATTTCATTCAGGTTGCCGAAACCTTGAATGTCTGTCTTTCTTATTCGGCTAAAGCTTGCCCGTTCGACAACGCTCCCATGGAAGCTTTCAACGCAATCTTAAAAAAAGAAGAGGTCTATCTCAATTCCTATCTTGATTTTGAATCCGCGCGTTCAAAAATTTTCGATTTCATCAAGGGTTGGTACAACCGTAACCGTATTCACAGTTCCATCGGCTTCTTGACCCCCGCTGAGTTTGAAAACCAATTTGTTAATTTTTTATACTTCTCCTCTTTTTCCTGTCTATTCTATTGACATTGCTCCACACATCTCCTTGTATGCGCTCTCCAATATGGCGAACATCGCGTCGAATGTCGCTTTCCTTATCCCAAATGTTACCAAATATTTCTTCTCTGGCAATTTTGCCATCCTTTTTTCATTTTCCATGATATTACTATACCATATTTTTTTTTGCTTTGCAAGTTTTAGGACTCGTCTATTGTAAACACCGATACAGGCGATACAGGAGCGTACAAACAGCATAACCGCTTGTCGTTGTCGGGAACGCCCGACACAGCGATATCTTTCTTTTTGAATCAACATACCGCCGTTAATGAACTTGTGCTGTGTTTGGATAACGACCCCGCAGGGCGGGAAGCCGTCGCAATCATAGCACGGAAGTACGCCGCCAAAGGCTACACGGTTCTTATCGAATACCCACAGGGAAAATTAAAAACATGAAACCGTGATTATTTCTTTTCACCGAGCCGCGCTTTTAGTTCTTCTATTAGCGCGGCTTGTTCTGAAACTACACCTTGCCATTTTTCATCAGCTTCACGATAACCTTTGCGTTCTGCATTTTTTAACGCAGACGCTTCATTACTGAGGGCTTCAAAGCGCAGACGTTCCAATTCCCGAAATTCGGGGGAAACCACTACTTCACGATATGCTCCGATTGCTTGCGTCACGACAGCCACCTCCATTTCTTCAAGCTGTTTCAATTCTTCTTCCGTTTTTGCTTTGAACAGCGACAACATAAATTCTAATTCGTTTGCCTTATCAATCTCTTTCGGAAGTTTCCTTACTTCAAAATATAGCATTGCCAATTTATCGGATAATTTTTCGTGACGGTTCACTTCAAACGCGCAAAACTCAGAGCGATATTCCGCGCAGTCAAACATTAAGAAGTCCACTATGCTGATAATGATTACACGCGGAATTGATGAATACGGCTGACCCGATTTGAGAGCGGACGAATATATCCTTGCCCAATGATACAACGAGCGTTCGGGATAATCTTTTTCGTCCTCTACTTGAACTTCAAGATTGACCCGCTGACCGTTGACAACCATGTTTATGTCAAAGCGGCAAAATTTATCGCCTAACGCTTCGGGCGGTATTTCTGTGTTAGTTATATGAAACTCCGTCATGCTCTCAACCGTTATGCCGAGAATCGCCGCGACAAGCCGTTTAAGCAATTCGGGATATTTCACGAAAAGCAGTTCGGTGGTATTTCGGTCAACCGTGAAAAATTTAAATGCGGCAACATATCCATGAGAAATTCGCCGCCCCACGGCGGTACAATCGCCGCGACATTTTAGTTTTCGTATAAATCCATAAATTCAGCAGCCCGCGTTTTTGCGTCGGCACTAACACACTTTGCGCGATGGCGTACCGACGCCGTTTCTGTTGTGTTGTAACCAAGCGCCCGCACATTTTCAAACGTTTTATCTAACCTCGGCAGCATACTTTCCCTCACGCCGGAAGATGGGGCGCAAACCCCAAT
>Ga0082212_10004852_pt1 | contig 18565 bp, 14 predicted proteins | sample TergutNt197P3_FD_71548 | JGI IMG/M metagenome (GOLD analysis project Ga0082212, IMG submission 71548) | Neocapritermes taracua P3 segment gut microbial communities from Petit-Saut dam, French Guiana - Nt197 P3 | ecosystem: Host-associated > Arthropoda: Insects > Digestive system > Gut ...
CGCTGCCGCCAAAAATCCCGCCCGCGCGGACGATTCCGGCGGAACTTTCCGCGGTCACATCGCTTTTATTGTAGCAATCGCTGATGGCTAATTCGAGGGTTTCATTTAAGACGCAGCCAATCAGTCCGCCCGCGTAAATCATGGGAGAACCAACAGAGCCATTAACAGCCACTGTGCCGATATTGTAACAGTTGCTGATATTGATGGCGCCGCAATTGGTTGGCTGTGTGGCATCGGCGATCAGCGCGCCCGCGTACAGGGTGTTCGAAGTCGATGTTATTTCGATGTTAGTCCCTTCCAACCCGACGTTTTTGATGGTCACGCTGTTGGTGAGGGTGGTTTTGACATAGCTGAACAGTCCAGCGTACTGGGTGGTCGTCTCGCCTGTAATGGTCAGGCCGCTGATCACATGACCCTGACCGTCGAATGTGCCTCGAAAGTCGCTGATGGGTGTCCATTTCGCGCCGGACAGGTCGATGTTGTCGGTCAGGTAGTAATACTTGCCCGCGCTTGCCGTCCCGGTCGGTATTTCTTTGAGATCGGTTTCATTTGAGATTTTCACCGTGTCATCTGGTATGTCGTCATCTATCGGCGCGAGGAATTTGTTGTTGGAGCCGTATTGCGGCGTCAGTGGTTCGTCCGCCGCCACCCCTTGCGTCACCCCCGGCAGCGCCACCGCCACCATGATCAATGCTAATGTCAAACTAAGCAGTCTTTTCAAGTTTTACGCCCTCCTCATTCAGTACGGCGGACTGTCAGAAGGTACACCATTTGACAGTCCGTTGTTCGCCATTTAACCAAAGGGCCGCCCCAAATCGGGCGGCCCTTTATTCATATCCTCATCACGCCAGTAGTTGTAAAGCAACTGCTTCAATCTGTTTTATACTTCACCTGCCGCTTATAGTTGGTGTGCAGGGCGTGGTGGGCTTTTTCGCCGCCGGGTTCGCCGAAGTATTCCGCGTACATGCGCTTGACTAACGGGTTTTCGTGGCTCTTGCGCAGGGGCGCTTCGCCGTCCATCTTGTAGATGGCCTTGGCGCGCTCCTCGCGTAAATCCACGTTGTTGCGCACCGACGCGGGCTGAACCGGCTGCCCGCCGCCGTTGATACAGCCGCCCGAACAGGACATGACCTCCACGAAGTCGTATTGCTTCTCGCCGCTCCGCAGCGAGTCGAGCAGCCGTTTGACGTTGGTAAGCCCGCTGGCGCACGCCACCCGTACGTCTTTGCCGCCGATCTTGTAGACGGCCTCCTTGATGCCCGCCACGCCGCGCACTTCGGTGAACTCCACCTTCTCAAGCGGCTTCTTGTCAACGATTTCGGCCACTGTGCGCAGGGCGGCCTCCATGACGCCGCCGGTCACGCCGAAGATCAGGCCCGCCGTGCTGGCGATGTCGTCAAACTTCTCGTCGGGCAGGCTGTCGAACATGATGCCCGCGCGCGTGATCATGCGCGCCAGTTCGCGGGTGGTGATGCTGATGTCGATGTCCGGCAAACCGTCCACGGCCTGCTGGTTCTCGCGGTGTATCTCGAACTTCTTGGCCGTGCAAGGCATAATCGACACCGTTACGATGTCCTTGGGGTCGATGCCCCGCTCCTTGGCGTAGAACGTCTTGATGACCGCGCCGAACATCTGCTGGGGCGACTTGCACGACGACATGTTGGGGATGAAGTCCGGGTAATACATCTCGGCGAAGCGTATCCACGCAGGGGAGCAGGACGTGATCAGCGGCAGTCTTTCCTGCGCCTCGAGGCGTTTGATGAACTCGGTGCCCTCCTCCATGATGGTGAGGTCGGCGGTGTGGTCGATGTCAAACACGCTGTCGAACCCGAGGCGGTTGAGCGCGGCCACCAAACGGCCCTCGTCGTCCGCGCCCACTTTTTCGCCGAAACACTCTCCGATGGTCACGCGGATGGACGGCGCGACGCCCACCACCACGTGCTTGGACGGGTCGCCCAGCGCCTTCCACACCTTTTCGGTGTCGTCCTTCTCGTTGAGCGCGGCGGTCGGGCACACGGCGGTACACTGGCCGCACGACACGCAGGGCGACTCGTCCAAGTTGCGGTCGAACGCGCAGGAGATGTGCGTCTTATAGCCGCGGTCGTTCGGCCCGATGACCGCCACGGCCTGATTGTATTTGCACACGGCCACACAGCGGCGGCACAGGATACACTTGGAGTTGTCGCGCACCAAGTGCATGGCCGAATCCTCTATCTCAGGCTCGGTCTTGTCGGTGGCGTAACGGACGTTCTGGATGCCGAAATCGGCGGCCATTTTTTGCAGTTCGCATGTGCGGTTGCGCAGGCAGGTCAGGCAGTCCATGCGGTGGTTGGAGAGGATCAGTTCCAGCGTGTTGCGGCGCGCCTTGATGAGCTGCGCCGTGTTGGTCTCGACGACCATGCCGTCGGCGGCGGGGTGGGCGCAGGCCGCCACGTTGGTGCGCGCGCCTTTGACCTCCACCACGCATATGCGGCACGCGCCGATGGCGTTTATGTGCTTCATATAGCAAAGGGTGGGGATATTGATACCCCTGAGCCGCGCGGCTTCGAGGATGGTTGAGCCTTTGGGCGCTTCGACCTCTTTGCCGTTGATGGTGAGTTTAATGGTTTCCATCTATCTTACTCCTTCACGATGGCGGCGAATTTGCAGGTGTCCATGCACGCGCCGCATTTGATGCACTTTTCAGGGTCTATCACGTGGGGCTTTTTGACCTCGCCCGTGATGGCCTCGGTCGGGCACACGCGCTTACAGGCCGTACAGCCCTTGCATTTATCGGCGATGATGGTGTATTGCAGCAGCGACTTACAGACGCCGGCCGGGCATTTCTTGTCCCGGACATGCGCCTCGTACTCGCCGCGGAAATAACGCAGGGTGGACAGAACCGGGTTGGGCGCGGTCTGACCCAGCGCGCACAGGCTGTTGCCCTTTAGATGTTCGCAAAGTTCCTCCATCTGGTCGATGTCGGCCATGGTGGCGCGGCCCTCGGTGATCTTGTCGAGTATCTGGTGCAGCCTCTGTGTGCCGATCCGGCACGGCGTGCATTTGCCGCACGACTCGTCCACCGTGAAGTCTAAGAAGTAGCGCGCGATGTCCACCATGCAGTTGTCCTCGTCCATGACAATCAGCCCGCCCGAACCCATCATGGAACCGATCTCGGCTAAACTCTCATAGTCTATGGGCTTGTCGATATGCTCGGCGGGGATACAGCCGCCCGACGGGCCGCCGGTCTGCGCGGCCTTGAACTTCTTGCCGCCCGGACAGCCGCCGCCGATCTCCTCCACCACCTCGCGCAGTGTGGTGCCCATCGGCACCTCGACCAAGCCGGTGTTGACAATCTTGCCGCCCAGCGCGAACACTTTCGTGCCTTTTGAGTTGGCGGTGCCGATGGCCGCGAATTCCTGCGCGCCGCGGTTCAGTATCCACGGGATGTTGGCGTAAGTCTCGACGTTGTTGAGCAGGGTGGGTTTGCCGAACAGCCCCTTCTCGGCGGGGAACGGCGGGCGCGGCTTGGGTTCGCCGCGGTTGCCCTCGATGGATGTCATCAGGGCGGTCTCCTCGCCGCACACGAACGCGCCCGCGCCCAGCCGGATGCTGAGATCGAAGTTGAAATCCGTGCCGAAGATGTTACGGCCCAGGAACCCGTACTCGCGGGCCTGATCCATGGCCGTGTTGAGGCGCGCCACCGCTATGGGGTACTCGGCGCGCACGTAGATGTAACCCTGATCCGAACCGATGGCGTAACCCGCGATGATCATGGCTTCGATCACCGAGTGGGGGTCGCCCTCGAGTATGGAGCGGTCCATAAACGCGCCGGGGTCGCCCTCGTCGGCGTTACAGCACACATACTTCTTGTCGTCCTGATACATCTTGGCGAACTGCCACTTGCGGCCCGTCGGGAAGCCCGCGCCGCCCCTGCCGCGCAAGCCGGAGTCGAGGATGGTCTGGATCACCTCGTCGGGCGTCTGCTCGGTGAGCGCCTTGGCCAGCGCCTGATAGCCGTCGAACGCGATATACTCGTCGATGTTCTCCGGGTTTATCACGCCGCAGTTGCGCAGCGCGATTCGGAGCTGTTTCTTGTAGAAGCTGGTTTCGTTCAGGGAGTTGAGCCCCTCGCCGCCGGACGTTTCATGGTACAGCAAGCGGGTCACGATGCGGCCCTTGAGGATATGCTCGGTCACGATGGTTTCCACGTCGGCGGGCGTGATGCGCGAGTAGAACGCCCCCTCGGGGTACACCACCACGATAGGCCCGAGCGCGCACAGGCCGAAACAGCCGGTCTGGATCACCTTTGCCTCCTTATCGAGGCCGTTGGCTTTTAACTGCTTGTTGAACTCCTCGATCAGCGTATGGCTCTTGGACGCGGTACAGCCCGTGCCGCCGCATATCAGGATGTGCGACCTGACAAATTCCAAAGCCGTCACCTTCCTTCCTGGTCAGAATCGGCGGCGCCGATGGTGTATTCGGTCACCACGCGGTTGTTGACAATGTGTTCGGCGATGATTTTTTCCATCTTTTCGGGGGTCATTTTAACGTAAGTCACCTTTTCGCCGCCGGGCGGGAACACCTCGACAATCGGCTCAAGGCGGCACACGCCGATACAGCCGGTCTGCGTGACCGACACGTTTTCGAGTTTGCGGCGCGACACCTGTTCCACAGCCGCCGCCAGTACGGGCCGCGCTCCGGCGGCGATGCCGCAGGTGGCCATGCCCACGACGATGCGGGTGTTGTCCGAGTTGTCCTCTTTGCGCAGGTTCATCTGTTCGCGCGCTTTTTCGCGGATGGCCTTCAGTTCCTCCAATGATTTCAAGGCAAAGTCCCCTTTACTGTTTATTCTGAAATCTCGCGTTCGTTTTCTTCTATATAGCCGTTCAGCCACACCAGCACATCCGGGTCGTTGAGCGGCACGTCGCCGCCGAGGATTTCCCGCAGTTCGTCGGTGTCCGCCCCGTACCGCTTGCCGTTAACGGAACGCTTAAAAACAAAGCGTATGTCCGGCGAACCCTGCACCAATGTCGTGACCGTCCCCGGCCAGTCGCCTAACGGCGGCATGTCGATATGCCCCGCGCCGAACGTGGCGGCCAAAGCGGTTCCGGCGCCCGGTTCGCTCTCGAGTGACAGCGAACCGCCTGTCTGCTCGGCGAGCTGCTTTAAGAACGGCAGTCCCAGCCCTACCTTGCGCGTGCCGCGCGTGGTGGTGAACGGGTCGAGCGCCTTGTCTAAAAACTCGCCGCTCATGCCGCGCCCGTCGTCGCGCACGGTGAACGTCAGCACGCCGCCTTCCTGCTCCAGCGAGATGTCGATGCGCGAAGCCCCGGCTGTCACGCTGTTTTGGGCGATGTCCAAGACGTACAGGCTGAACTCGGTCATTTGACCATGTATTTGTCCAATATGCCGTCCACCTTGTCGGGCGTGAGCCGCCCGTACACGTCGCTGTTGACGGTCATAACGGGCGCGAGCCCGCACGCCCCGATACAGCGCGTGGCGTCCAGCGAGAAACGGCCGTCGCTTGTGATAGAACCGGCCTCGCAGTCTAATTTGCGCTCGGCGCGCTCTAAGATGTCCGACGCGTTCTTGACGTAGCACGCCGTCCCCATGCACACCGACACGATGTACTCGCCCTTGGGGTTGACCGTGAACTGCGAGTAGAACGACACCACGCCGTAGACCTCGGACAGCGACAGCCCCAAGCCCTCGGCGATGATGATCTGCACCTCCTCGGGCAGATAGCCGTAGATGTCCTGCGCTTGCTGAAGCACGGGCATGGTCGCGCCCAGCTTGCCCTTGTGCGCTTCGATGATCTCCAGCAGCTTGGCCTCCTGCTCCTTTGTTCCCTTGAAGGGCACTTTGGTTTTCTGATTAGGCATATTGCTCCTCCTGTCTATATTTAATGTTACGGTTGGCTTTTTAACGCGTCTATGATGGCGCTCGCGGTTGGACGCTCGATTTCGAGGGCTTCGGGGGACTGATGCGCCGCCATAGCCTCCAGCCAATGCGAGTCGGAGTTGGTGACGCCCCTCAGCCCCTCAAGCTGCCGCTTGAGCGCCGGGGAAAGGCTGTCCGGGTCGCGCGCCTCATACGCCTTGAACCCCCACGCGGAATCCCACAGCCCGAGGTTGGACAGCACCGAGAACGACGGGCGGTCGATGTGCGCCGGTATGGCGATGCCTCCAAAGCCGTCAACCAGCCCGCAAACGTCGTACACGCTGATGGAGGTAGCCGACAGGAGCAGTTTGCGCTCGACGCCGGTGATGTTGTCGTCCTTGTCCATGACGGTCTGTTCGCCGAAGATGTCCAGCCTGTTTTCAATGCCGGGCAGACGTTTGTACACATAGTCCGAAAACGCGGCGGCGGCGTCTGTATCAGGCAGCAGGCACAGTATGTGCGCCTCCTCGGAGGTGGTCAGTTCCATGGCGGGCACAGCGATCAGTCCGAGTTCGGCGGCGGCGGCCATGACGGCGGGGCATTGGCGGCACGTGTTGTGGTCGGACACCGCGAACGCCGTCAGCCCGCAGAGCGCCGCCATAGACGCGATGTTGCGCGGCGTCATTTCGGGCGAAGCGCACGGCGAAAGGCACGAGTGGATGTGAAAATCAAAGGTTATTTGCACAGCGCCTTGCCTATCGAAACACACAGGTCAAAGGACGGCAGCCCGCTTTGCAAAACCGGCAGGTTTTCGGCTTGCGCCCTGCTCAATAGCTGCGCGTCGGGCTTGACGCCCTCGGCCAGAATGACGCACGACACGTCGGCTAACAGCGCGACGGCGGCGGTGTTGGCGTTGCCCATAATGGTCACCCAAGCCTGTCCGGGCAGCGCGCGGCCCATGACCCAGCTCAACAGGTCGCCGCAGTAGCCGCCGGTCACCTCGCGCGACAGCGCCTCGCCCGCGCCGCACACAAGCCCGGCCTGTCCAAGGGAGTCTATCAGTTCGGATACGGTCATATAACAAACCTTCTCATGTATGGTTAATGTTCACTTTGATGATGATGGTGGTGCCTTTGCCCGGCTCGGAGACTATCTTGAACTCGTCGGCGTAGTGCCGCATGTTCGGGAGTCCCATGCCCGCGCCGAAGCCCTTCTCCCGTATCTCGTTGGTGGCGGTCGAAAAGCCCTCCTCGAGCGCCTTTGACACGTCCGGGATGCCGGGGCCGTGGTCGGAAAGCGTAATGGTGACGGCGGACTCGTCCGCCTCGACGGAGGCCGTGCCGCCGCCGCCGTGGATGACCTGATTGATCTCGCCCTCGTACATGCAGATGGAGACGCGGCGTATGACGTCGCCGGGCAGCCCGCGCTCACGCAGCGCGGCCTTGGCGTTGGACGACGCCTCGCCGGCGGCGATGAAGTTGCCGGCGGCTATGTCGTAGCAGAGCGACAGCTTTTCCATCGCTACAACAGCCCGGCGCTATACAGGCGGCCGCACGCCTCGTACATGCGGCACGCGGTGGCCATGACGGTCAGACCGCGCTGTTCGGCCAGCGTCACCACGCCGGGGTCGGGCGCTTTGCCGCGCACGAACACGACGCACTTCATGTCCATCATTTCCGCCGTACGCACCACCTGCGGGTTGTTGAGGCCGGTCAGCAGGATAGACTGGTCTTTGACAAACGCCAAGACGTCGCTCATCAAGTCGGCCCCGCAGGCCGAGGACACTTCCTCGCCCAACCGCTCCTCGCAGCACAGCACGTTCGCGGACAGCAGTTCTTTTATGTCGGACAGCTTCATTTCAGGTATCCTTTCAGTATTCACTTTACCATGACATTATAGCATTAACGAAAGGGTGAGGGCAAGAGGTTTATTTTTTATTTTAGCTTAATTCTTTTATCCCTTTTACCACTCGGCAGTAGTCAGGGATGTTTCGCGCCCCGGCGCGAGGGGGAGGGTTTCGCGCTCCGGCGCGACCAAGGGGACTCTTACGCGAGAGTCCCCTTGGATCCCCTGCGCGGTCAAGGGAGTGCCCTTGACAATCCCCCACAGTTTCTGCGGAGCAGTCCGTGATTGTTTACCGGTGGAAATTCCGGGTTGTGCAGTGAGCATACTCAGATGTCAACCATCCGCGCCCGCGCTAACGGGGTTTTCGCAGGGCCGGGTTTTCCAGCCAACCCGCTAACGGCGCCTCCCGCAAGCGCGGAGCGCGTAAAGTCAAGCCACACGTCATTCACCAACACAGCCCGGAATTCCACCAAGCTGACAAATACGGACTGCTCCGAAGAAACTGACGGGGATTGTCAAGGGGTTCCCCCTTGACTGCGCGGGGGTTCCAAGGGGGCCATCGCAGTATGGCCCGCCTTGGTCGGGGGCGCGAGTAGTTGCGCAGCAACTACGGCAGTTGCTGCGCAACTGCTGGGGGCAGAAGCGCCCCGGCTACTGCCGAGTGGTAAATAGGGATAATGGAAAGAGTAGCATCAAGTGCCATACAAGAAGACATTTGAACAAAAATAAAATCTCTGCTATAATTGTCATACGCTGACAAAAAGGGTAACAGAAAGGTTGGTGCAAGCCGTGCGGCTTTCGCCCATAAACGACGCCCACATTGAGCTGGGGGCGCAAATGATAGAATACGGCGGTTACTCCGTCCCTGCGCGGTACGAAAACACGCTGGAGGAGTACATGTCGGCGCGCCACGCCGCCGGGTTGTTCGACCTGTCGCATCTGAAGGCGCTCATATTGGAGGGCAGGGGCGCGGCCGCGCTCTTGCAGTCGCTGTCCGCCACGGACGTGTCGCCGCTGTCCGAAGGCTTGGCGTGCCGCGTCATGCTGTGCAACGAGCAGGGCGGGATCATCGACGCATTCACGGCCTACCCGCTGGAGGACGGCGTGCTGTGCGCGTCCGGGCCGCCTTACGCCACGGTGTGTACCAAGTATTTGGAGAGCCGCGCGGTCAGCGGCACGGGCCGCGTGTCGGTGGTCGATCACTCATCGGAGTACGCGCGGTTCGCAATCCACGGGCCGCACGCCAAAGAGGTTCTGCGCGGCATGAAAGCCCACACTTCGCTGATATACGCCCGCAAACCCGGTTTCTGCGGGACTTACTTGTTAGACGGCCTGCCGATTTTCACGTCGCTCTCGGACTACACCGGCGAAAAAGGCTTTGAACTGCTGGTGCCGCGCATCTCGGCGCTCAACGTGTGGTCGCGCATGTCGGCGCTGGGCGCTATGCCGTGCGGCATGGCGGCGCTGGACATCCTGCGCGTCGAGGCGGGACGCCGCGCCTGCGGGCATGAACTGACCCCGGAGATCGGGCCTGCGGAGGCCGGGTTCATGCACTTGGTGGCGTTTGAAAAAGGCGACTTCCCGGGACGCATTGAATTGCAAAAACAGCGAAACCACCCGCGCCGCAAACTGATCGGTATGCGCTCGGAACCGATGAACGTGTTCACGCCGGGACAGACCGTGTACATAGACGGCGAGCCGCGCGGGCGCGTCACGTCGGGCTGCGCCAACCCCGAGCGCGGCGGCTCGGTGGCGCTGGCCCTGATAGACGCATCCGCGCCGAACGGCCGCGTACACGTCGAAGACAAAGGCAGACGCCGGGACGCGGTGTTGTTTGAGATATAAACAGATAATCTTTCCATCCCTCTTTTCTCAACAATTTATGCCGTTCGCGGGCCAACAAACGACAGATGGGGCTGTCAGGCGCGAAAAGCGGGTTGGCGCGGGCGCGGCGCGCGTGAACCTATCGCCGGATTTTCCATACACTGGTAATGCCATAAAAAATGGCTCGTTATGGAATAAGGAGGTAAGTTCAGCATGGCAGAGAAAAATTCCCTATCGGCTTTCGAGCGTGACCGCGACCGCGACCGGGAACGCGAATTCGAACGCTCAAACGGCCGCAAGGAACCCTGCTGCATCCACACAAAAAAGATTTACGACGCTTGCCGTGATAAAGACTGTATTGAGGACGCGCGCGTGTACCTTACGCGCCGGGGCCAGGCCATCCTCGACAAGGCCATCAACGTCAAGTGCCGCGGCGCAAGCTGCGTGTGGGTCTTCGTGGATGTGGAGGCCGTCCCGTTCAACCGCGGTTTCTACACGGTGGACGTGAAGTATTTCTACAGAGTCACGGCAGACGCCTTTGTGGGCGTGAGCCGCCCGGTGGAGATCGAGGGCCTGTGTACGTTCGACAAGCGCGTGATACTCTTCGGTTCCGAAGGCAACGCGAAAATTTTCAGTTCCCGCGCCGCGCTCGGCGAGGCGGACGCCCAGATGGCGCGTCAGGCCAATCTGCCTATCGCGGTGGTCGAAGTGGTCGATCCCATATGCCTCGGCGTCAAGGTGGCCGAGAGATGCGGATGTGACAGGCGCTTTGATGATGACGTTTTCGACATGCCCGACGCCATACGCAGCTGCTTCGAAGACGAATTGGTCCTCGACGGCGAGGACAAACGCCTCTTCTGCACCCTCGGACAGTTCTCGCTGATCCGCATGGAGCGCGACAGCCAGCTGCTCATAGACAGCGTGGAGTTCTGTATGCCTGAGAAGGAGTGCGCGGGCGGCTTCGAGGAGACCCCGTGCGACCTGTTCAAGCGCATCCGCTTCCCGGTGGATGAGTTCTTCCCGCCCGACAAAAGCAACGGCGACTTCGGCCCGGTGAAAGATTGCAGGTAGCACCGCGAAAGCAACGGGCCGCACCATCGTGCGGCCCTAAAGCGCGTCTCACATTCAAGCATCCGCCAGCACCGGCGTTAACGCCGTCCCGGCGTTCTCCGGCTCTTCGGCTCCGGGCCTGTCCGCGCCGGCCAGCATCAGTTTGATGCGGTTCTCCTGGTTGACACGGGTGGCCCCGGGGTCGTAGTCTATGGCCACGATATTGGCCTCCGGGTGACGTTTGCGTATGGCGCGTATCATGCCTTTGCCCACGATGTGGTTGGGCAGGCAGCCGAACGGCTGCGCGCACACGATGTTTGGCACCCCCGCGTGAATCAGTTCGAGCATCTCCGCCGTCAGCAGCCAGCCCTCGCCCATCTTGTTGCAGTTGCTGACATAACCCTTGATAAGCCCTTTCTTGACGGCGAACGGCTCGGGCGGCCTGAACATGTGATAGTCCTTTAATATATTGATAACGCGCTTTTCCAACCCGTCCATAAAACGTGAGAACAACCCGAACACAAAAGCCTTTAGTTTTTTGATCCCGTACATGCGGCTGTCCACCATGTAGTGGTCGCACATGAATTGCAAAAACCCCATCAGGCCGGGCACCACCACCTCGACGCCCTCGCCTCGCAGGAAATTCTCCAGTTCGTTGTTGCCCAACGGCGCGAACTTGACGTAAATCTCGCCAACCACGCCCACCTTGATCTTCTCACAGCGCCGCACCGGCACGCGCGCGAAACTGCCGTAGATTTCGCGCACCACGCGGCTGAAATGCCGCAGACCGGTCGAGCGCGACGTCAGGCGTTCCACCCACGAATCCACCAAGCGGTCGGTCTCCCCGGCGTTGATCTCGTACGGGCGCGTCTGGTTGGCCGCGTCCATGATCACGTCGCCGTAGAAGAGCGACGACAGTATCTGGTACATCATGCGCGTGGTCAGCTTGAAACCCGGATTCTTCTCCATGCCCGACACATTCAGGCTCACCACCGGCACATGGCCCATACCGTTGCGTTCCAATGCCTTGCGCAGCAGGTGTATGTAGTTGGAGGCGCGGCAGCCGCCGCCGGTCTGCGTGATCATCAGGGCGGTCTTGTCTAAATCGTAACGCCCGCTCTTGAGCGCGTCGATCATCTGGCCTATGACTAAGAGGGCCGGGTAGCAGGTGTCGTTGTGTACGTTTTGCAGGCCCTCGGTCACGATCTGCGGGTGCGTGGTCTTCAACAGCACCGCGTTATAGCCGTACCGCCTGAAAATATGCTCCAACATCTGGAAGTGTATGTACAGCATCTGCGGGATCAGGATGGTGTACTCCTTGCGCATCTCCTTGGTGAAGAGCAGGCGCCCTTGCTCGTTGTATACTAATTTTGCCATATTCAAACCGTCCTTTCGCACATGACAGCCTTCTTTTTCATGGCTTCCATCAGGCTTCTCAGGCGTATTTTGGCCGCGCCCAGATTGTTGATCTCGTCAATCTTGATCTGCGTGTAGAATTTCCCGGCCCGCTCAAGGATGTCTTTCACCTCGTCGGTGGTGATGGCGTCTAAACCGCAACCGAAGCTGACAAGCTGTATCAGCTGCATGTCGTCCGTCCGGGCCACGGCCTCGGCCGCGCCGTACAGCCGCGCGTGGTATGTCCATTGGTTTAACACGTTGACCGGCGTTTTGTGTTCCGGCAGGCTCACGCAGTCCTCCGAAATGACCGCGCCGCCCAGCGTGGTCAGCAGCTGGTGTATGCCGTGGTTTATTTCGGGGTCTATGTGGTAGGGCCGCCCGGCCAGCACAAATATGGGCTTGCCCATTTCACGGGCGGCTTTGACTGTTTTTTCGCCGAAGGCGCGTATGTCCGCCAGGTGCGCTTCGTAGGCGTCGTAACCGGCCTGTATGGCCGGCGGTATCTCGTGGGGCGGCACGCCGAACTCCTTCCTGAAAAACTCGGAGGCAGCCTTCTCAAATGTGGCCCGGAAGGCGGGCGCGAAGTGCGGGAACAGGAACCGCGTCTTGTGCGGCTCGTTGCCGTCCGCGTCAATTATATCCATGTTGGCGGCCAAGAGTTCCGGGTAGTACGCCACCACCGCGCAATTGTAATGGTTGTCTCCGGTTCCCTCGTCAAAATTGTATGTCATGCAGGGGTAGAATATGGCGTCCACGCCCTGTTTTACCAGCGCCTCGACGTGCCCGTGCATGAGTTTTGCGGGGTAGCACGCCGTGTCGGACGGGATGCTGTTCTGGCCCATCGCATACAGTTCGCGCGACGAGAGCGGCGACAGCACGGTCTCGAACCCCAGTTTGGTAAATATGGCGTTCCAGAACGGCAGGTTCTCCCACATGTTAAGGCCCAACGGGAAGCCAATCCGGCCGCGCGTCTTGGGCGCGGACGGCTTGATGTTCAGTATAAGGTCTTTCTTGAACTCAAAGGCGTCGGGCAGTTCGGAGCCCGTGCCGCCTGTCGGGCGGCTGCAACGGTTGCCGCTCATGAATTTGCCGTCCGGGAAGATGTTCTGTGTCAGGCGGCAGTGGTTGGGGCATATCTTACAGACGAAGCTGGACGACTTGTGCGTGAACTCGGCCAATTTTTGGGCGGGTATGAGCGAACTTTTTTCCAGCGCCAACTCGCGCGCGTACAGCGCCGCGCCGTAAGCGCCCATCAGTCCCGCGATCACCGGGCGTACCACCTCGGCGCCCAGCTCGGTCTCCAACGAACGCAGCACGCAGTCGTTGAGGAACGTGCCGCCCTGCACCACGATGGAGTTGCCGATCGGCGTGCCCACCGGCTGGCGTATGACCTTGTACAGCGCGTTTTTGACCACGCTCATGGCAAGGCCCGCCGATATGTCGGCCACGGCGGCGCCGTCCTTTTGGGCCTGTTTGACCGACGAGTTCATAAACACCGTGCAGCGCGAGCCGAGGTCAACCGGGTGCGATGCGGTCAGCCCGATGGCCGCGAAGTCGGCGGTGCTGTACCCCATGGCGCTGGCAAACGCCTCGATGAACGAGCCGCACCCCGACGAACACGCCTCGTTGAGCAATATGGACGTGACGCGCCCGTCACTGAGCCGGAAGCACTTCATGTCCTGCCCGCCGATGTCGAGTATGAAATCCACGTCCGGGCTGAAATGCCGCGCAGCCGTGTAGTGGGCGGTGGTCTCGACGATGCCCTCATCCATGCCGAAGGCGTGCTTGATCAAATCCTCGCCGTAGCCCGTGACCACCGCGCCGCCGATGGCGACGCGGCTGCCGCACAGTTCGTACAGGCGTATCAGCTGGTTTTTCAGTATGGACAGCGGTTCGCCCTTGTTGCTGGCGTAATAGCTGTACAACAGCGCGCCGCCCGGGTCGGCCAGCGCCAATTTGGTGGTGGTGGACCCGGCGTCCACGCCGAGGTAGGCCACGCCCTCATACTCCATCAAGTCTAACCGCTCGACGTCGGCGGCGGCGTGACGCTCCGAGAACGCCGCGCGCTCCTCCTCGCTCCCGAACAGCGGCGGCAAGCCCGCGAAACCCGAAGTCTCGCGCGGCTTGGAGAAGCGCCCGGTCAGCTTTGAGAGTTCAAATATCTCCGGCGGCTTGGCCGCGGAACCCGCGCCCAGCATGGCCGCGCCGATGGCCACAAAATACTCGGCCATAGCCGGGAACAGCGCGGTCTCTGGCGTCAAATTCAACGTCTCGATGAAACGGCGGCGCAGTCCCATCATAAAGGTGAGCGGGCCGCCCAGAAACGCGATCTTGCCCTTGATCTCGCGCCCCTGCGCCAGCCCGGCCACCGTCTGCTCGACGATGGACTGGTAGATGCTGGCGCACATGTCGGCCTTGGCCGCGCCCTGGTTGATGAGCGGCTGGATGTCGCTCTTGGCGAACACGCCGCACCGCGACGCGATGGGGTATATCTCGTTGTGCCGCAGGGACAGCTCGTCCAGCTTATCAAGTGATAGGTCGAGCAGTGACGCCATTTGGTCGATGAACGCGCCCGTGCCGCCCGCGCACGAGCCGTTCATGCGCTCCTCCGCGCCGCCTGTGAAAAACAGGATTTTGGCGTCCTCGCCGCCCAGCTCGATGGCCACGTCGGCCTCGGGGATCAGTTTGCGGCAGGCCGTCCTGGCGGCCAGCACCTCCTGCACGAACGGCAGCCCGGTTTCCTTGGCCACGCCCAGCCCCGCGGAGCCCGACAACGCCGCCGTCACGCGCACGCCGCCCAACTGCGACACGGCGTCCTCCAGCAGTTCGCGCGCGCGTTCGCGCACCTCGGCGTTGTGGCGTTCGTAGCGGCGGTATTTGATTGCGCCGTCCGGCGCTATGTAGACCAGTTTGACCGTGGTAGAGCCCACGTCAAGACCAATATGCCCGTGTTGTTCCATATTTGTATCGTTACCTCGCAAATTCAGAATCTATCATCATGTTACACCAAACAGCATTGGCGGTCAATACGAAATTGTTTCTTTTAGTGGATTTAGTTCTCTGTTTAGCAGGGGCGAACTGCGGTCGCCCGTGACCTGTCAAGATGCCAAATTTGTATATCTACGGGCGAATACAGTTCGCCCCTACGGAAAAATGGGGAAACTCAAAATAGTCCGGCGATTTGCTTTTTCGGCAAAATATGATAAAGTTAAAACGCGGTTATTGCTTCGCAAAGATTTCACCCCAATGTTCTGTGCAATTTGTCATATTTCACGGAATAACAACCCGAACACTTGTGAAATATGACAAAAATAATTTCATATTAAACCTATGCCATCTTTAATTTGTCCTTATTATTGAAAGGAGAACCCGACATTATGGAAAAGGCTCAACTTATCCAAACAGTCAAAGCGGCGCGTGACGGCGACGGCGGCGCGCGGCAAACCTTGTACGTTGATTTCGCCAAACCCGTTTATTATCTCGCGTTAAAGCTGATGGGCAGTCATGAGGACGCGGAAGATATGATGCAGGAGGTTTTCATAACCGCCTTTGAACGCATATCGGAGTTGCGGGAGGCCGAAGCGTTCCCGCGCTGGCTCAACCGCATAACCGCGAATAAGTGTATAAACGCGCTCAATAAGCGCGAGGACGTAATTGACGCCGATATTGGGGAATTAGAGGGCGTATTGGAATTTTCCGAGGAAGACGACCCGCTGCTGATCCCCGAAAAATCGCTTGACAACGCGGAAACAGCGCGGATGATTACGGCAATTATCGACGAACTGCCGCTGCCGCAAAGAATATGCGCTTACTGCTATTATTATCAAAACCTTACGGTCGCGCAAATCGCGGAAGCCCTTGATACTAATGAAAATACAGTCAAGAGCCGCCTTGCTTTAGCGCGGGCCAAAATCCGCGAGGAATTGGAGCGGCTCAACAAGGAAGAGGACATCAAACTGTACGGCGCGCTCCCGCTTCTGCTCGCGCCCATGCTCAGGGAATCGCTGAAGCAATTTGAAATGCCGCAGGGCTTGGCCGAACGCGCGTGGAGCGAGATTGCTTCGGCGGGCACAACAGGCGCGGCGTCCTCCGCGGGAGGAATTACGAAAGGAGTTTTATCAATGGGAATAAAGGCAAAAGTGGCATTAGTAATCGCGGGGCTGACGGTCGCGGGCGGGGTCACGGCGGCAGTCATGCTCAACAGCCCGGGCAGTCAACCGACCCCAGCCCCCGCGGGAAGGTCTACGCCGACGCCCACGCCCACGCCGAGGGCCGAGTCCACGGCGGACATCGGCGTCGCCGCGGCGAAAGCGAATTCCGAGGGTGATTTTGAGTGGGCGTATGTCGATGATAGAGAGGCCAGCGTAAGGATAACGGGCTATACGGGAAAATCGAATGACGTTGTAGTCCCCGATAAAATCAAAGGCAAGCCTGTAACGCATATCGCTTGGGGCGCGTTTGAAGGCCGCTCGGAGCTTACAAGCATAACTCTGCCCGACAGCGTGACGTTTATTGGCGTGGAAGCGTTCGCGGACTGCACGGGACTTACAAGTTTTACCATACCTAAAGACGTGACAGAAATTTCGGTGCAAGCGTTCCGCGGCTGTACGGGGCTTCAAAGCGTCACACTCAACGACGGCTTGACAACAATTAAGAGCGGCGCGTTTTTGAACTGCACGGCTCTTATAAGCATTACATTCCCCGACAGCGTTACAGCGCTCGGAGACACAGACCCTCGCAGCACAGGCGCGTTTGGTGGATGCACAGGACTTACAAGCGTGACAATCCCCGACAGCGTAACAATTCTCGGTGCCTGTACATTTGAAGATTGTGAAAACCTTGAGAGTGTTACCATAGGGAGCGGCGTAACGACTATTGGGTATGCCGCTTTTAGGAATTGCAAGGGGCTTCAGAGCATCACCATTCCCGACAACGTGACAAGCATCAGCATATCTACGGCCACCAAAACCGCGGAAGTTTTTAAGGATTGTTCGGATACGTTAAGCGTAACCTACAAAGGCGAAACTTACGGCATGGTTTGGCAGCAACACAAATTTTATGGGGACGCCTATGATATTTACGATATTTCGCAGGAGTTCTACGACAACTTTGAGCTGGTGAAAGGGTGAAATAACACCCAAATACAAAGGGGCGGTTGAAAAACACCGTCCCCTTTTTTGTGTAAAAATATATCGGCGCGCCGAAAATGTGTTGAGGGATTGCAATACCGCCCGAAATACTGTATACTTTCCATAACCGTTCAAGGAGGCTCTTGAAATATGCCTAACCGTGCCGCGCAAACCGAGCAGATGCCGCTGCTGGCCCTTCGGGGCCTTGTGGTGTTCCCGCATATGCTCATACACTTCGACATCGGGCGCAAAAAGTTCGTCCGGGCGTTAGAACGCGCCCTGTCGCGCGGCCAGCCGGTGTTCTTGGTTGCGCAGAAGGACGCCCGCGACGAGGATCCGGGCATAAACGACCTGTACCGGACCGGCACGGTGGCGCGGATTCGCCAGGTGCTGAAACTGCCCAACGACACCGTGCGCGTATTAGTCGAGGGCGGCCACCGGGCCACCGTACTCGGACTGGTGGGCAGCAAGCCGTTCGAGACGGTCGAAGTGGCCGTCTGCGAGGAGAAAAAACCGCGCATATCCGCGGCGCGTTCGGAAGCCCTGCTCCGTTATACGCTTGAGTTGTTCGAGGACTACGTGGAAATGGCGCCGCGCACCATGCCCGAAATATTGATTAACGCGCGTGAAATAACCGACGTGGGCCACATGGCCGATTACGTCGCCCAGATGCTGTCGCTGCGCGTGGAGGAACGGCAGACGCTGATCGAGGAAATTCACCCGGTGCGCCGTTTGGAGCGCGTGGGCGTAATCCTGATGCGCGAACTTGAGGTGCTTCAAATAGAACACCAAATCCAGATGAAACTGCGCGGGCAGTTGAGCAAAAACCAGCGCGACTACTACCTGCGCGAACAATTAAAAACCATACAGGAGGAGTTGGGCGACGAGTCCGACCCCATCACCGAGGCCGACGAGTACCGCGCGCGCGTATTAGACCTCAAACTGCCGGAGGAGTCCGAGGAGAAGCTGCTGCGCGAGGTAACGCGCATGTCCAAAACCAACCCCCATTCGCCCGAAATGGGCGTAATACGCACGTATCTCGACACCGTATTGGAACTGCCGTGGAACACCCTAACCGATGATAGGCTCGACTTGACCCGCGCGCGCCGCGTACTCGACCGTGAGCATTACGGGTTGGACAAGGTGAAGGAGCGCGTTTTAGAATTCTTGGCCGTGAAGAAGCTGGCGCCGGAACTGAAAGGGCAGATACTCTGTTTGGTAGGCCCTCCGGGCGTGGGCAAGACTTCGGTGGCCTCGTCCGTGGCCCGCGCGATGGGCCGCAAAATAGGCCGCCTCTCGTTGGGCGGCGTGCGCGACGAGGCCGACATCAGGGGACACCGCAAGACGTATATCGGGGCCATGCCCGGAAGGCTGCTGGCGGGCGTGCGCCAGGCCGGGAGCCGCAACCCGGTGCTGCTTCTCGACGAGGTGGATAAGATGGGCCGCGATTTCCGGGG
>Ga0082212_10004853_pt1 | contig 18564 bp, 17 predicted proteins | sample TergutNt197P3_FD_71548 | JGI IMG/M metagenome (GOLD analysis project Ga0082212, IMG submission 71548) | Neocapritermes taracua P3 segment gut microbial communities from Petit-Saut dam, French Guiana - Nt197 P3 | ecosystem: Host-associated > Arthropoda: Insects > Digestive system > Gut ...
CAAAAACAGCGCAAAAAACCGAAGCCACCGGGTGAAAAAAGCCGGATTGTTTTAAATGACAAATAGGAAAAACGGTATAAATTAAAAATGGAACTTAAACTCATCGATATTTTAAGATTAACTACTGTTTCATCAAAGGATGACGGCAAACAATGGACAGACAAAACTCGCTTGTGGATTATCCAGCAACTGCTCGCTTCGTCGCGATACACGCTTTTGAATCCCGCAGGCGCGTTTAAAAGTGACCTATATCTGCTGTATGGTGTAGGCGAGTTAGATAAATCAAAAAAATATATAGTTGTTTCCTCGCATATTGATACCGAAATGAAACGTTTTTTTGTGAAGCAAAAAGAAAAAAGCATATTCGGCACTTTTGACAATTCCATTACAAACGCCTCCGTTATCCATAATATGCTCGGAGGCAATTTCAACGACAACATTTTGATTGCATTTACGGGCAATGAGGAAAATGGAATGCGCGGAGCCAAAAATCTCCATGAATATCTTTCGGGATATGACGTGGGTTTGTACATGGTTCTAGATGTGACATGGGAAGAGCATTACGGCAATACTTTTACGTTAGAAAATGTTAAGTGTTCGGTTGAGATGCACGAAAAACTCCTTGAGATTGCAAATTCCACTCACGAAAAGTATTTGGACGTTTTACCCCGAGAATTTGATGACGAAACAGAAATTTATTCGGCAAATGCCTGCTTCAGTTTTTGTATCCCCATAAATAACGACGACGAAATGCACTCCGACAAAGGAGTGAATACCACATTGGATTTGTTTGAAAAATACACACAGGCAATGCCTAAAATTGCAAATAACCTGCGGGGAGCAGAATATGAGATATGGCCAAAATAATCAAAAACAGATGCTCTGCAAATGGCAAACTGGGTCGAATGAGGCTTTTCGGTAAAAACGAAGAGCCTCATTTTTATTGGAACCTTATAATTCATCCTAATCCAAATAATTTTTTTCGATTGCGCCGTATATATCCGCTATCTGTTTTTCGAGCTCGCCCCTGTGCTTTTCTATATATGAGGCGGTATCGGTTATCCTGTTGCTCTGCATGTTGGTCAAGGGCATGGAAAGCGGGGTCCAATTCCCCAGATTCAGCGCGAAATCGTATGTCGCGCCGCCGAATATTATATCGAGCATCTCCATCGATTCCTCGTCGCGCGTAAGCTTCGACGTCAAAAGCACGTTGTAATATTCGGGAATGACATACCGGTAGCTCTCCGCGGCGAGCGCTTCGGACACCATGCCCACTTTTTCCAGGTCAGCCGTCTGGGGGATGATCATGAAGCCGTTCCACGACAGGCTCAGGTATTCATCGACGTAATCGCTCTTTGGAAACGGGAGTATGCCGAAATTCACTTCGTATGCCCGGTAGCGCATCGCCGCGCTGAGGGGATCGACATGGAACAGGCAGCGCCCGGAACTCATAGGGACAGCCGATTCGTTGTCCTTTGGGGCGTTGGGGTCCCAATATCCCACGAAGGTTTGATTTCCCGTGTACATAAGCGCGTTCAATTTGTCCGTCAATTCATAGAAAAGCGGATTGTCGAGATTCAGGACGGCATAGCCCGTCTCGTCTCTTTTGGTGATGCTGAGCCCGTAGGCGTGTATCGCGCTTTCCATCATCCATGAGGTGAGGGTGACGAGCCCGTACTGGTCGCTCTCGTCAAACACGCCGTCGCCGTTCAAGTCTTTTGAGGCGGCTTTTGCCATGTCGCCAAGCTTGTCCCAGCTCCATTTTCCGCCTTTTACGATATCATACGGGTTTTCCATGCTGTAATCCGCTATCATTTCCTTGTTGAAATAAATCACGTTCGGGTCAAATATCATAAAATCGCTCACTGCGGTGCATAAAATCCCGTACACGGAAAGCTCGTCGTTCATCCTGTGGTTCCACCATGGCTTGGAAAAATTGACATGGGGGACGCCGTTCCAGTCCACCGCCACCCCCGACGAAATCATCGAATATACCCCGTTGATCACATGGGTGAGCGCGAGGCTGTAGTCGTCGGTTCCCGCTTTCACCGTTTTTGCCAGCTCGCTGTAAATCTTGTCCCAATCGTTCATGACGGGTATTATTTCGACGTTGAAGCGTTCATCCACGGCGCGCTGGCGCTTGTATACCGCGCCGTTCAGTGGGTCTGTGCCCTCCTCCTCGGCAAAATACAGGCCAAGTATATAGTTGCTCCATTCGGGATACAGGATCGGAAACTTTGCCCCGCCAAAATCCGCTTCGGGAAGCTCGTCGTCTATTTCAAGTCTTGCGTCGGCGTCGGACTTTATGCCGGCATCGCCGGATTCGGCTTCCCCGGGATTTTTTATGCTGTCATTGCCGTCGGCATCGCCGCCGGAGGTTTTGCACGCCAAAAACGGCAGCGCAATGATTATCGAAATCAAAACGGCGAATACGGCTTTTGCTTTAATTCTCATGCTTTTTGCCTTTCTTTCTTACGTTGTTTGATCGTTGAATGCGCTACTTCTCCACACGTATAATCCTCATATCGGTGAAAATGTCGGCTTCATCGCGGCTTTTGGTCGAAAACTCGCTCACCACAGCACCGTCCGGGCCGCTTTTGAACCAATGCTTCGTGTTCGGGTAAAGCGTGTACTGCCCGCCGGGGGCGAGCTCGATCTCGTGAAATACGGTATAGCTGCCCTTTGGCGCCTTTGGCGGCTCCGTTTTTCTGTTTTTTGTCTCCTCGCCCTCCACGTACAGATACACTTTGCCGTACCTGCACCTGAAAGTCTCCTCCTTGCCCGGCTCGCCCCCGATTGAGGGGTGGCGGTGCTCGGGGCAGGTCTGTTCCGGCAGCATGACGAGCTCCTTGGCGCATACCCTGTCCGTGTTCACATAGATCAATATCTCAAGCCCCGTTATGTCAATTTCGCCAAGCCCGAAGTCCGCGAACTCGATGCTGTTTTTTTCCTCTTCCGTTATCTCGATATTGGCTTTCTTGAAATATTCGACCGTTTCGGCGATCACTTCTTTCTTTTTTTCCGCTGAAATCATAATATATATTTCTCCTGTTCTTCCATAAATTTTTTAATCTGTTCAAATGGCACGATGCCCGCCGTGGCGCCCGTTTTCATCACGCAGTGGCTGCCCACTGCGTTTCCTATTTTGCAACACTCATCCAAGGGATATCCCCTCGAAAGCCCGAACAGGAATCCCGCGCAGAAGCTGTCCCCCGCCCCGGTGGTGTCCTCGGGCTTCACGCTTGAATATGTGGGGAAATATTTCCCCTCGCTTGACTTTGCCTCCCTTAAATAGCAGCCCTGCTTTCCGAGCTTTATCACCACATGCTTTACGCCCATGTCGAAAAATACGTCGGCGATTTTTTTGTGCTCGGTCTCCCCCGAGAGCTTTTCGGCCTCCTCCACGCTTGGCATGAAGAAATCGATGTAGGGCATGGAGGGCTCGAGCTTTTTCATCCACTGGCCCGTGGAATCCCAGGCTGTGTCCAACATCGTCGTCTTTCCCATCTCCCTGCATTTTTTTAGCACGTTCGCGCAGGGCTGCCCGTCGAAGCCCGGCATTATCAGCATCCCCGCCGGAAACACGATCTTGCTTTCTTCGATTATGCCCCAGTCGATGTCCTCCTCCGTGAAATATGCGTTCGCCCCCGGGCAGTGCAGAAATGTCCTCTCCGAATCCGAACCGATCAAGGCCACCGAGGCTGAAGTCGGGTATTTTGAGACTTTCAGCCCGGTTATGTCCACGCCGTTTTTCACGAGCACGTTTTTCAGAAACTCGCCGAACGAATCCCCGCCGATTTTGGCGATGATCGCGCTTTTGGCCCCCAATATCGACAGATCCACCGAACTCGACATGGCGCAGCCGCCGTTGTAGAGCAGTATGCTGTCCTGATAGACGAGCGTCCCCTTGGGCGGCAGGCTGTCCACCGTTTTCACGATCACGTCCGCCACTATGTTTCCCACGCATGCAACATCAAACATTTTTTTTACCCCCTAAGTGAAATACCGAATTTTTAATGTGTTTTTGTTTTTTTTGTCATAGCAGAGATATATGTAAAAATCGTCTTTTTTCGGATTTTCCAAATGGATCCTTTTAAAGCAGACCTCCTTTGGATAACTTTTTTGCGCGGTTTCGCCCGCGACCGAAAAAGTGTCCAGCCCCTCGGCCATGCCCTTGCCCGTGTACTTGATGTACGCCTCTTTTTTCGCCCATATCGAAAAGAAATTGTCGATGTAATCCGCATCGGACGATATGGAATCCAAGAAAGCATTTTCCGCCGGGGAATAAAATCTCTTGGCGATTTTTTTGCAGATTTTTATGTCTTTTGGGATTCTTTTTTGGCAGTCCGCGCCCATGTTGAAACAAGCCACCGCGCAAATCATCATGTTTTCGCTGTGCGAAAGCGAAAAATGAACCGAAATATCCATTCTTATCTTTTTTGTCTCTCCGGGCATATTTTTGCATATTTTTTGCACATATGGCTTTCCGAAGCTGTTTCTGGAAATTTTTATTTCCATCCCGCGCTCCTTTTCCCCGATGAAATCGCATATGCACTTTTTTGCGAATGCAAGCGACAGTTTTTTGCCGTCCGGAATGCCTTTGCGCCATTTCGCGCTTTTTGCGTTCTCGCAGATATATAGTTTCACGATTTTTCCCTCCGTTTATTCCCGACGCAATAATTATATCACGGATCCAAGTAAAATTTCAAGATATTTTTATTAAAAATCTTGACTTTATTTTATAATCGGGTATAATTATACTTAGCGCGTTATTTATTTTAATTTACAGTTATTGGAGGTACAACAATGGGCGAAAAATTAAAAGCGGCCGTGGTCGGCTGCGGCGGAATATCCAACTGGCATTTCGGCAGGGTCAAAGCTTACGAAGACATCGAATATGTGGGCTTCTACGACATCATAAAAGAGAGAGCCGAAAAAATGGCGGCGGCCAAGGGCGAGGGAAAGGCGTTTGACTGCTACATCTCGATGCTCGACGATGCAAAACCGGACATACTGTATGTGTGCGTGCCCCCCGACCAGCACGGGAAGATCGAGCTCGAGGCGATCAAGCGCGGAATACACATGATGATCGACAAACCGATTTCGACGGACGTCGCCGTGTCCGAGAAAATATGCGACATGGCCACGCAGTACAACATCATCATCTCCGTTGGGTTTCAGGACAGGTATCAAAATCTCATCGACTCGGCGAGGGAGCTGCTCCAAGGCAGGGAAATCGGCCTCATAAACGCCGTTTGGGTCGGCGGCATACCGGGAGTCTACTGGTGGAGAAGGCGCACGACGTCCGGGGGCCAGGTGGTGGAGCAGCACATACACCATTTCGATTTGCTGCGCTATCTCGTGGGCGAGCCCGTTTCCCTTTATACCGCCGCGGGCAAAGGCATCGTGAAGCCAAATACCGTAAACCAGCCGGGCTACGACGTGGAAGACTACTCTGCAACCGCAGTGACATTTAAAAACGGATGCGTGGCGAACATATTCACAGGCGACTACATGGTCGAGGGCGGCGGGATGAAAGGCGGCATCACATTCTACGCCAAAGACGCGACGGTGGACTACATCCTCAGAAACAAAGTCGTGTTCACGGACAAAAACGGCACAAAGGAGATTTTGCCGGATGTGGACAGCGGAGAGCTTTTGGACAGGGCGTTCATCGACGCGGTGAAATCCGGAAAGCCCGAAGACCTGCAAAAAATCCGCTCCCCGTATTTCGATGCCATAAAAACGCTTAAATTCGCAGTCGCGACAAACACTTCGATCGACACAGGGAACGCGGTTTATCTAAATCTTTGACAAACACCAACAGCGCGAAGGGCAGGCCCGCGCGTCTGCCCCTTCGCGCGAAAAAAAAAGGAGAAATAACAATGCTGAAATTTGCGCCATGTTTGGAAATGATGTTCACAAGGGAATGCCCGGACTTCTACGACCGGTTCAAAGCGGCCAAAGACGCAGGGGTCGATTGCGTGGATTTTTGGGGCTGGTCGCACAAGGACCTGAACAAAGTGAAAGAAAAAATAACGGAAAACAACCTTTTGATCACCAGCATCTCCGTGGATTCGGCGGATCCCGAAACAAGCAAGGTGTTCGGCGCCAAAAGGCTGCTCACCAGAGATCCCGACGCCTTCGAGGCATTCTACAAAGCCTCCGAAGCGAGCATAAAGACCGCGCAGTTTTTGGGGGTCCCCTCGCTTATCGTCACCGTCGGCAACACCAGGAGCGACGACGTCACCAGGTACGAGCAGCACGCCAACATCGTCTTGATGCTCAAGCACGTGGCCCCGCTGTTCGAGGATTCCGGCGTCACCTTGATCGTGGAACCCCTGAACATACTCTGCAACCACATGGGATATTTCCTGTCTTCGTCATACGAGGCTTTCGAGATATGCAACGAAGTCGGCAGCAAAAACATAAAAGTTTTGTACGACATATATCACCAGCAGATCACCGAGGGCAACCTGATCCCCACGATACGCAAATATTTTGATTTGATCGGGCATTTCCACGTGGCCGACGTGCCGGGCAGAAACGAACCCGGGACCGGCGAGATAAACTACAGAAACGTATTTAGGGCAATTGAGGATTTGGGCTATGACCGCTATGTGGGCCTTGAGTACAGCCCAACCATCGACACGGCGGAGACGATAAAAAAAGTTATTGATTTGTGTTAACGTGTGACGAATGTGAACGGAGTTCACATGCAGTCCACGCCAATCGATACGTGTAACGAATATGAACGTTAGTTCATATGCAGTTCACGCCAATAGATAGTGTAACGAATATGAACGTTAGTTCATATGCAGTTCACGCCAATAGATAGTGTAACGAATGTGAACGCGAAGCGTTCACATGCCGTTCACGCCAATCGAGTAATAATACACAAATTATACACTGAAAATCTATTTTTTTAGTGTATAATAGATATATGCAGCGAAAAAAAAGGAGATTTAAATTTTATGGTAAAACTGATTGTCGGCGTAAAAGGGACGGGAAAGACAAAAATGCTGATAGACATGGTAAACGAAGCACTGGAAACTTCCTCGGGCAGCGTGGTATGCGTCGAAAAGGGGCAAAAGCTGAAATACGGCGTAAAATACAAGGCGCGCCTGATCGACGCATCCGAATATGGCATATGCGGAGCCGATGCCCTGTACGGGCTCATTTGCGGGCTTTACGCCGCAAATTACGACATAACCCATGTTTTCATCGATTCGGCCCTGAAGATATGCGAGGAAAACTTGGACGACTTCGCCCGTTTTTTGAAGCTCGCCGACAATGTTTCGGATAAAAACAAATTCCAGTGCATAATAACGGCATCCGTCGCGCCGGAAGCCCTGCCCGACGAGATACTCGAATATACGCGGCGACCATGGGCATCCTGAGCGACGCAGTCGGCGAATACGCGAAAAAAAACCCGGTCCGGTTCCATATGCCCGGGCACAAGGGCAGATCCGAAAACAAATTGGACTATTCGCTTGACGTCACCGAGCTTTTTTTCACCGACAGCCTGTATTTCCCAAGCAGCGAGACAAATCTGATCTATGCCTTGGAGGAAAGAATCTCAAGATGCTTTTTCAAAAACGCGGGCGCCTGTTCGCTCATATCGTGCGGCGGCGCGACCCTGTGCGTGCAGGCTTCGCTTCTCGCCCTCAAAAAATCAAAGGGGAACCGCGGCGGTCTGCGCATGATCTGCGACAGGGCCTCCCATGTGTCGTTTTTTAACGCGATGTCCCTCTTGGGCATGGCCCCCCTGTGGGTATGGCCGGGCGAGGATTTCCCGGAGGCGATAAATGCGATCGCCCAAAGGCAAAACCCCGAAGACATAGCCGGCGTATATGTCACCTCCCCGGATTACTACGGCGCCATGAAGGACATCGGAAAGATTTCAAAGGAATGCAAAAAACATTCGCTCGATCTCGTCGTGGACAATTCCCACGGCTCCCACTTAGCCTTCCACAAAGACGGAAGCCTGCACCCCATGAACTGCGGGGCGGACATATCGATCGACTCGGTCCACAAAACCCTGCCGGTCCTGACCGGGGCGGCGCTGCTTTTTTTCGCGGGCAAATTCGACAAAGAAAAAACCATGAGAGCCGCCATGCAGATGTTCGCCTCGACAAGCCCCTCCTACCTGATCCTCCAGAGCATCGAGCAGATGGTCGATCTTTTAGAGCGCCGCGGGGCCGCCGATCACGAGCGGCTCCTGGCCGATATCGGGGCATTCGAGAAAAAAGCGGCGGGGCTGGGTTTTGCGTTTGAGGGCGGCGAGCTCAGGGACCCTTACAGGATTGTTTTGAACTGCGCGGATTCCGGGAAAAAACTCTATTATTTCCTATCCGAAAAAAACATATTCTGCGAATTTTTCGACGATGACAAAACTGTGATAATACCCGGCATATCCAACGGCGCGGAGGATTTCGAGGCGCTCCTTCTGGCCTTGGAGCAGTTTGCCCAAAACAACGAAATAGCATATGCGGCAAAAAAAAAGATCGCATATCCTCCCGGGGTCCCCGATATGATCCCGGGAGAGGGCGATTTCATGACGCAAAAATAAGGAGGTTTTTTTCATGAAGCTTATACTCGCGATAGTCCATAACGACGACAGCATGCTCGTCTCCTCCTCGCTCACGAAAGCGGGGTTCCACGTCACGAAAATGGCTTCCACGGGCGGGTTCCTGATGTCGGGGAACACCACTTTCATAATGGGGACAGAAGACGACGACGTCGACAGGGCGATAGAGCTCATATCAAAATACAGCAAAAAACGGATGCAGTCCGTGGCAAGCGACATGGCTTTCTCGGCGGGCGGGTTAAATCCGTCGAACATACCCGTGGAAGTCCAGGTGGGCGGCGGCACGATTTTGGTTTTGAACGTGGAACGTTTTGAGAGAGTGTGAGTGGGGGCTATGAATTTTTCGGATGCCGGAAAAAACGGGAATACAATAAAAATCATAAAAGAGATGATAAAATCGGGTAAAATACCCGGGGCCTTCATATTCGAAGGGGAAGATGAGAGAAGCAAAAAAACAATTTCGGAAGCCTTGGCGAAATCGATCGTCTGCGAAGACATCGGATACAAAAAAAAGAACGGCGAAGCCTGCGGCGAATGCAGCTCCTGCATGAAGGCCGAAAGATCCATCCACCCCGACATCATCGTGTCCGGGCCCGAGGGCGAAGGGAGCCTGTCCTTTCATATCGACAAGGCGCGGGACATAGTCGCGGGGCTGTATCTTGCGCCCAATGAAAGCGAAACCAAAGCATACATCATACAGGACATGCAGAACATGACCCCGCAGGCGCAGAACGCCCTGCTCAAGGCGATCGAAGAGCCCCCGCCATTCGCGGTTTTTGTCATCACGGCGAACAGCGGGGATCTGATACTCGAAACGGTGAAATCCAGAGCCGTCAAATTCAAGCTGGAATCCGAAGATGCCTTCGCAAAAAAGGACCCGCAGATTTACGAAGATCTGATACTCGATATATTGCAAAAACCGGATAAAACCTCAATATACCAGAAGCTGGCCCCGAAAGCCCCGGACAAATCCGGCAAGCTCGAGCTCATGAGTTTTTATTCCTGCCTGGAAAACGCGCTGCGCGATGTCCTGGTCGCCAAAATCTTCGCCGGCGCCGACCCAAATGCGTTCCCCCTTTTGCATTTCGGCGGGGCCGAAAAGGCGCAAAAGCTGGCAGATATATATTCGGCGAAAAAAATCTTGAATTTGTCAAAAACAGTCCGCGAATACAAAGCGGATTTGGATTATAACATAAATGTAAGGTTGAATCTGGCCTCTTTTTTGAGCAGCGCGAATTCGCTGTGATCAACGAAATAAGAACATTGAAAGGTAATATTTTTTGCAATGAACATAAATGCCCCGGAAGACAGAAAATTTGCATACGGCAACAAAAAACGAAACAAAAGGCAGCGCGGAGCGGAGGACCAGCCTCAGACGGAGCAAGCCGCCGAATACGAGCCGGAGCTCAAAATCGAAGACGACTCATACGCCAAATTCCTGCAGGCCGAAAACACCGGCCCCGAGGTGGAAATCGTGGCGATAAGGTTCAAATCGGTGGGGAAAATATATTTTTTCGACCCGGGCGGCGAAACCTATTTCCCGGGCGAAAAAGTGTTGGTGGAAACATCGAGGGGGCTGGAGCTCGGATACGTGGCCACGGCCAACAAGAATATAAGCCTGGCGAAAGTGGTGCCGCCGCTGAAGCCGATTTTGAAGAGGGCGAGCCCGGAAGACGCCGAACGGGCGGAGAGAAACAAAAAGGCCGCGAAAGAAACCATAAAAACAGCGAATGAAAGGATAAAATTCCATAATCTCGACAATATGCAGATGAAAATCATCGAAGCCGAATACACTTTCGACAATTCGAAGCTGACCTACTATTTCACGGCTGAGGGAAGGGTGGATTTTCGTGAGCTGGTGAAAGATCTGGCCTCCGTATTCCGGACGAGGATCGAAATGCGCCAGATCGGGATACGCGACCAGACAAAGATTTTGGGCGGGCTTTCGGTCTGCGGGAGGCCGTTTTGCTGCAACTCTTTTTTGCAGGATCTGGCCCAGGTCACGATAAAAATGGCCAAGGAGCAAAATATGCCGATAAATTCGGCCAAGATGTCGGGGGTATGCGGAAAGCTCATGTGCTGCCTGAAATATGAGCACGAGGCTTACGAATATTTGAGCCGCGACACGCCCAAGATAAATGAAATAGTCGAGACTTCGGGCGGCGAGACCGGTACTGTGATCGACAGCAATATCCTCACCGGAATCTGCAAAGTGAAAATAAACCAAAAAACCAGCCCCGAAGCCGAAAACGCGATAAAGCCATTCCCGAAAAGCAGCTTGAAGGTGATCGGGTTCGTGAAAAACGAACAAAAACATTTGTACGACGAACCCGCGAACGAAGAAGAGCCCGGAGAAAAGGAGGAAACATGAAAAAAACCAAAATATTCGCGCTTTTTATGGCAATCGCGTTTTGCGCGCCGCTTTTTTCGTCGTGCCAGAACAAAACCATAAAAAACATTCCCACCGAAACGGTTTTTGACGACGGCCCGGCGATGCTCGCGGAAAACGACGCCGTGGATTTCTATTTCTATTACCCCGAAAATTTTGTCATGCACAGAAACGACGCGATGATAACGGTGTACATAAACGATTCGGAGATCGTGCCCTTCGACGCATCCGAGCCCGGTTCGGACGAAAATTTCAAAATAGAGACGAAGCCCAACCTCTCCGCCACCGTATTCACCCTGCCCGAAGGCAAATACAGCACGATCGACGGATATTGGAACGAATTCGGCGTCCCCTCCTTTGAAACGGTTTTTGCCGACCTGGAAACCGAGCCCGACGAGACATTGACGGTCGACGGGGTCGATGCGAAAAAATACACATACACGCTTTCCGTATCCGGGATGAGATACAAAATCTCGCAGATCGTGTTTTTCAACAAGCGCCGGGTATATACGCTGACATACACCGCGACGGAAAACAGATATCAAACCTACGCGAACGTTTTGGGCATTGCGGCCGATACGTTCAAATTCAAACAGTGAGTGATCATGCCCATGCTGTCACAGCCCGTAAAAACTTTAAAAGGCATCGGGGAATCGAAGGCGAAAGGCCTAAACGAGCTCGGCGTTTTCACGGTGGGCGACATGCTTTGGTATTTCCCGCGAAGATATGAGGACAGGCAGGTGGTCCCGCTTTGCGAGGTCGAGCTTTACGGGACATACGCGGTGAGGCTCAAAGTGTGGTCCAAGGTTTCTTCGATGAACAAAAACGGGCTCCCGATGGTCAGGTTTTCGGCGATCGAGGTGAAACTCGACGAATCCGGTGCGCCCTCCGACAATTTGGAGAGCCGTGTGGACATCGTGTTTTTTCATTCGGAATACGTGAAAAATATATTCAAACAGGGAAATATCTACGTTTTTTACGGCAAAATGACCGGCAACCTCGTAAAATTCGAAATGGTGAACCCAAAATTCATCCCCTATCAGCGCGGCGTGGAAAATACGCGATTTTATCCAATATACAAAAAAAACAAAGCGGTTTCGCACAATACGATAATCAAAGCGGCCCAGGGCGCGCTTGGCCTGATCTCAACTTCCCGTGAACTGTCGGAAAGCCTCGAAGCGCTCCCCGAGCGAGTCAAGGACGCATACGGGCTCTGCGACATCAATTTCGCCTTGAGCAATATGCATGCCCCCCAAACCCAAAGCGATCTGGAAGCGGCGAAAAAGCGCCTTGTTTTCGAAGAATTTTTTTTGTACTCCATCGCCCTCGAGCAGATAAAGAGCCGCCGCGAATATGCCCCCGGGTATAAATACCAAAAAAACGTCGATATGAACGGATTCTATTCGATTTTGCCTTTTGAGCTCACAGGCGCGCAAAAGCGCGCGGTGGAGGATGTCATATCCGATATGCGCAAGGACAAACCGATGAGCCGGCTGGTCCAAGGCGATGTGGGGAGCGGAAAGACGATGATAGCCGCCGCAGCCGCATATTTCGCGTGCAAAAACGATTCGCAGGCGGTCATGATGGCCCCCACCGATATTTTGGCCACCCAGCATTACGAGGGGCTGTCCCGCCTGTTCGAAAAAGCGGGGATCAGGGTCCGGCTTTTGACAGGCGCGCTTCCCGCGAAAAAAAAACGCGAAACGCTGCGGGAGATAGAGGACGGTGAAGCGGATTTTGTCATCGGCACCCATGCGGTGATACAAAAAAATGTAATCTTCAAAAACCTGAGCCTGTCGGTCGCCGACGAGCAGCACCGCTTCGGCGTGAACCAGCGCGCGCTGATCGAGGGCAAAGCGGCGAAAGCCGGGATGCCGCATTCCCTGGTCATGTCGGCCACCCCGATACCCCGCACGCTCGCGCTTATCATGTACGGGGATCTGGACGTGAGCGTAATAGACGAGCTTCCCCCCGGCAGGCAAAAAGTCGAAACATATGCGGTGGACAGCTCTTTTAGGGACAGGATATACAAATTCGCAAAAAAACTGATCGGCGAGGGAGGCCAGGCCTTCATCGTCTGCCCCCTTGTGGGAGAGGACGAAGGCGAAGATGAAGATGAAGAGATCGAAATCCAAAAAATCGGCTCTCCCGGCATAAGCGGCATGAAATCGGTAAAATCATATTTCAAGGAGCTCTCGGAGAACATTTTCCCCGATATCGCCTCCGGCTTCATTCACGGCAGAATGAAATCCGAGGAAAAAGACGGCATAATGGGACGCTTCAAAAACGGGGAGATAAAGATACTTGTGTCCACCGTGGTGATCGAAGTGGGGGTGAACATACCCGACGCGGTTTTGATGATCATCGAAAACGCGGAGCGCTTCGGGCTCTCGCAGCTCCACCAGCTGAGGGGCCGCGTGGGGAGGAGCGACAAAAAAAGCTATTGCGTGATGTTTTGCGACAACGAGGGCGAAAATTCAAAGAAACGCCTCGACATAATGTGCAAGACGAACGACGGATTTGAAATCGCGAAAAAAGACATAGAGATACGCGGCCCCGGCGACCTGTTCGGGGAAAAGCAGTCGGGTTCGGTGACTTTTAAAATCGCCGATTTGGCCGCCGACACGGACATATTGTACTTGGCCGCGAAGGCCGCGAAAGAAACGGCGGCAAACAACAAAGAGCTGTTCGGCGATGGCGGCGGAGAGGATGCGCGTTTGAAGCAGGCTGTCCTAAAAATGTTCGGTTCGGACGGCCAGAGAAAAATCGCCTTTAATTAAAAAAAACATTACATAACATTAACGGAGGGAATGCATGATGAAAAGAGAACGCGTGATTTCGGCGGTGGCGCACAAGAACACCGAGCCTGTCCCCCACTCCACCGACTTGACCGTGCCGCTCGCGGAAAAAGTCTGCGATCATCTGAAGATCGGCCATGAAGATTTGTGGGATTGGTTCGACAACCACATAGAAGAGGCGAAGTACAGGAAAGGCGAATGGCCAACCAAAGACGTGTACCGGGACCCTTTCGGAGTGGAATGGGACAGAAGCGGCGCGGACAAGGACATCGGAATCATAAAGGAATATATATTGAAGGAACCCGAAATAAAAGGCTATCACGTGCCCGAGCCGGATCTCGATTTTGTGGACGAGCTCTCTTCCAAAATGATAAATGACGGCAGGGATTCATATAAGTTCGGGAAAATCGGGTTTTCGCTGTTCGAGAGGGCCTGGAGCCTGCGCGGGCTGGAAAATTTCTTGGCGGATCTTGCGGGGGAAGAAAAGTTCGTGTGCGAACTTTTCGAGCAGATATTGGAATACAACATGAAGATAATAGACAGGGCGCTGGAATACCCCATCGACGGCTTTTTTGTGGGCGACGACTACGGGCAGCAGCGGGGGCTTCTGATGAGCCCCGCCACCTGGCGCAAATTCATCAAGCCGAATCTCGCCGCCATGTTCGAAAAGGTGAAATCGGCAGGCAGGACGGTGGCGCTCCATTCGTGCGGCGATTTGTCGGCGATCCTCGGCGACCTTATCGACATAGGCCTCGACATATACCAGACGGTGCAGCCCGAAATATACGGGCTGGAAAAGATAAAGCAGAATTTCGGGGCGCATTTGACCTTCTGGGGGGGGATAAGCACACAAAAGGATCTGCCCTATGTGAGCCCCGACGAAGTCAAAAAAATCGCCCGGGAAGCGATAAAAATCCTCGGCAAAAGCGGAGGCTACATAGCCGCCCCCACGCACCAGGTTCCCGCCGACGTCCCGGTCGAAAATATAATAGCGCTTGCCGAAGCTTTCAAAAACCAGTGAGGAGTTATGTGTTATGAACGTGATAAATATTTTGATAGACAGCTTGAACCGCCGCATGATCGGCCCGTACGGCGGCGAGGTCCCCACCCCGAACATGGACAGGCTCGCCGGCAGGGGCGTGGTGTTCGACAACTATTTCATCGGCTCGGCTCCCTGCATGCCCGCGCGGCGCGAGCTGATGACCGGGCGAAAGGAATTTTTCTGGCGCGGCTGGGGCCCGATGGAACCCTTTGACCGCCATATAGCCGCAGCGGCAAAATCCGCCGGGGCGGTGACCGCGATGGTGACCGACCATTACCATTATTGGGAAAACTCCGCGCACGGCTATTTCGAGCGCTTCGACTGCGTGCGCATGATACGAGGCCATGAGCTCGACATGTACAGCACCGACGTTTTGGAAAGCGTCCCGCGCTGGGCGGCCAACATAGACAAATGGCGACCGGGCTGGGGCACGCGCTACTACAACAACGTGAAGGATTTTGGCGGCGAAGACGACTTTTTCTCGCCCAAAACGCTCGGCGAAGCCTCGGCTTGGCTGGAAAAAAACCATTCGCACGACAAATTCATGCTGTGGGTGGAATGCTTTGACGCGCACGAGCCTTTCCATGTGCCCGAGCCCTACGCCTCGATGTTCACCGACGGGAACCCGGACGACTACAACTGCTGGCCCCCCTATCAGGACGGATATTGCGGGCGCAATGAAAAGTGGTGGGCGCAGGCCGATCCGAAAGAACTCGAGTTCATACGGGCGCAGTACAAAGGCAAAGTGGCGATGATCGACGCGCACCTCGGAAAGCTGCTCGACAAACTCGACGAACACGATCTGTGGGAAAACACCATGGTGGTTCTGACCACCGACCACGGGCACGAGCTCGGCGAAAAGGGGCGTTTCGGAAAACAGCCCCCGAACTACGATCTAAATGCCCATATACCGCTGATCATATGCGCCCCCGGAATAGAGCCGGGCAGAAGGGACGCGCTCGCCACGGCGGTGGATGTATGCCCCACCATCCTCGAGGCGCTCGGGGCGAATTGCTCCGTTCCCCACGGGCGTTCGCTGATGCCGCTTTTGCGCGGTGAGACCGCCCGCCACAGGGACGCCGTGGTTTACGGCACATTCGGATACGGCGCGACCATATCCGACGCGCATCACACCTATCACACCAGCTGGGACAATTCCGCGCCGCTCTTCGAATACTCGGCCAATATGCCCTACCCTTCCCCGGATGCGACCGGCGGGGCATACATTCCGGGCGTGGGCTGCCCCGTTTGGAAAATGCCGCGAAACGGCCCGCGCGAATTGCCGCCTTATCCGGAACTTTTGTTCGACCGGAAAAACGATCCCGGCCAGGACAGAAACATATTATCCGAAAATCCCGGCGCACGGACCGCGATGCGGGAGCTTTTGCGCCGCGAGATGCAGTCCGAAGGCGTCCCGGAAGAGCAGTACCGCAGGTTGATGTTAAATCGCTGACCCGTCATCATTTTGCATTTATCAAAGGAGGAAAATTCGTGAAAAAATCATTTTTGTTTTTAGTTATCTTTATCTTTGCCGCAAGCCTCATGATATCGTGTTCCGCCGGCGGCGCAAATTCAGAAAACAAATCCGACGACGGCGATTCAAAAACCGAAGAGGCAAAAGAAGGCGGCGGCGACAATTCCCCGGAGGAAAAATCGATTTTTGAAATTTTGCCGAAAAGCGATTTCGGAGGGGATACGTTTACAGTCTATGTGCCGCCCAATCCCGACAGCCCTGTGGACAAAGGCACTTTCGTGGATGAATTGACGGGTGAGGTGTTCAACGACGCCGTATACAACAGAAACCTGAAAGTCGAAAACGAATACGCCGTGACTTTACAAGCGGTGTACGGGGCAAACTGGGACAGCACATACGGCGACCTCAAAAAAGATGTGAAAGCCGGGGATTTGCGGGCGGACGTGTATTTCACGCACGTCATTTCGGGCGTGGCCGGAATGGTCAGCGATGGACTTTTGAGGGAATGGTCGGCGGTTCCGCACCTCGATTTCGAAAAGCCCTGGTGGAACAAAACGGCCATAACAAATTTGAACATAGCGAACAAAATGTTTTATCTCTCAGGCTCCCTGTCGATCCAAGATCCCATTTTGCTGGTTTTCAACAAAACATTGCTGCAAAATCTGGCGCTCGAAGATCCGTACAAGCTTGTCAGGGATGGAAGCTGGACTATTGAAAAATTGGACAAAATGGCCGTTACGGCCTCGAAGGACCTAAACGGCGACGGCAAATTCGACTACAAGGACGACCAGTTCGGGCTCGAGTTCGGGATATGCTGGCAAACGCCCAGCCTCATGTACGCCTGCGACGAGTTGACCGTCATCATCGATTCCGATGGATCTCCCACCGTCACGTTGGACACCCAAAAGAAAATCGAGGCATACGAAAAAATTTACGAACTGCTCTGGGGCGGAAACAAGACGTATTGTTTCAACGGATCCACGACGGAAACCGCCAACCACCCGCACATGGGCATCGATTCGGGCAGGGTGCTGTTCTGCCAGTACAATCTGTTCACCTGCGAAAATCTGCGGGCCGCCGACGTGGAGTACGGCATATTGCCCCTTCCCAAATACGATGAAGCCCAAAATGGATATATGACAAACTCTTGGACGGGTATGTACGGGCTTCCGGTCTGCGGGGACGAAGGAAAACTGGAAATGATCGGAATAGTAATGGAGTCGATGTCCGCGCTCGGGCATAGAGAAGTGATTCCCGTGTATTATGACATACTGCTGAAAGAAAAAGTGTCCAGGGACGACGATTCGAGGGATATGCTGGACATAATCCTCGCGGGGATCGTTTTCGATTCCGGCATAAACTACCAGCCGGGCTCGACCCAGCCGGGAATGTTCATGAAGGATCTCATAGTCGGGAAAAAACAGGATTACGTTAGCTCGCTTGAAAAAGTGAAGGCCAAAATGGACACAGAATACGAAAAATTTTACGAAAAGGTATTGGAACTGGGGGATTGACAAATGATATGCGGAAACATAATCGATACGATAGGAAACACGCCTATCGTGAAAATAGCCAAGCTGAACAAAAACCCTAATGTGCAAGTGTGCGCGAAGCTCGAGGGGTTCAACCCAACCGGAAGCATAAAGGACCGCATCGCGCTGAAAATGATCGAACAGGCCGAAATGTCGGGGGAGCTGACAAAAGACAGGATCATCGTGGAGGCCACTTCGGGCAACACGGGAATAGGGCTCGCCATGATCGGGCTGGTCAAAGGGTACAAAGTGCAGATCGTGATGAGCGAAGCGGTTTCAGTCGAGCGCCAGCAGCTGATCAAGGCTTTCGGAGGGGAGATAATTTTGACCCCCAAGGAATTTGGAACCGATGGCGCGATACTGAAAGTGCGCGAACTTTTGGCGGCCGAACCCAAAAAATATTTCAACCCGAACCAGTTTTCAAACGTGTACAACAAGCTAACCCATTACAAGACCACCGCCGAGGAAATCTGGGAGCAGACCGGCGGCAAAGTGACGCATTTTGTGTCCGGGCTCGGCACTTCCGGTACGCTGATGGGAGTTGGCATGGGGCTAAAGGAAAAGAACCCGAATATAAAAATCGTGGAAGCCCACCCGGTCAAAGGCCACTACATACAGGGCTTAAAGAACATGGAAGAGGCGATCGTGCCCGAGATATACGACCCTTCGCAAATCGATTTCAGCATCATGATCGAATCGGAAGAAGCCATTGAGATGGCGAGAAAAATCATGGCCGAAA
>Ga0082212_10004854_pt1 | contig 18561 bp, 12 predicted proteins | sample TergutNt197P3_FD_71548 | JGI IMG/M metagenome (GOLD analysis project Ga0082212, IMG submission 71548) | Neocapritermes taracua P3 segment gut microbial communities from Petit-Saut dam, French Guiana - Nt197 P3 | ecosystem: Host-associated > Arthropoda: Insects > Digestive system > Gut ...
ATCCGAACACCAGCGATTTGACAATTCGGACAGCGGAGTAGCCGATGATACGGCAAGGATTTTGTGAATGGAATGGGCTACAGGGATTGTAGCATCAGGGACAATCTCATTTACTCACACACCCCTATTGTGCTTGTGCAATACGGGTATAATCATTCACACTGAACGGCGGGGAAACCCGCCAGAGAGGACGGGAAATATGGCAAGTTTATACAGTATCGCACGGAAGAGCGGGAGAGCTTGGAGAATCGAATTATCCAACGGTGATGTGCGGACGACGATTTCACTGGGCAAGATGCCGAAAAAGACGGCGGAGTTATGCCTTTCGATGGTCGAACAGATTGCTGCCGCGAATGCTGCCGGTCAATCGTATTCCGTCGAGGTGGCTACGTGGACACAAAATATCGGGGACGAGTTGCATACGAAATTGGTCAACGCTGGCTTATTACGGCAACGGCAACGGCGGACGTTAGGAAAATTTATTGCCGATTACATCGAAGAGCGGAGCGATTGGAAACCCGGCACGCGTGCTGCATACCGGACATCAATGAAAAAATTGATTGCTTTTTTTGGTAAAGACACACCACTTGAAGGCATTACCGCCGAACAGTGCCACAAGTACAAAGCCAAATTGTTACAAATCGGAGCGCAAGGTTCTGTGGCGAAAAACATTGAGCGTGCCAGAAATCTTTTTAGAGCCGCCGAAAAACGCAAGTTGATTGTCGAAAACCCATTTTCCGACGTTGTTGCCGGGCGGCGCACCAATCACGAAACAAAATACTTCGTAACCATTGAAGAGGCACAGGCATTGATGAACGCTTGCAATTCTCCAAAACAGCGATTGATTATTGCTCTTGCCCGATATGCAGGGTTACGTTGTCCGTCGGAATTGGCTGGGTTGAAATGGTCGGAAGTGAACTGGGAGCGGAGCCGATTTATTGTTCATTCTCCGAAAACTGAAGGACAGGGGAAATCAAAACGGATAGTACCGATTTTCCAGGAGCTGTATCCACTTTTTCGGGAAGCATTTGAGGCGGCACCAGAAGGCATTGACCGAGTGTATCCCGAAATTACACCGGAAAAGTCTTTGGGATCGTTTATTACAAAAATTGCGACACGAGCGGGTATCGTGCTTTGGGAAAAACCATTTAACAACATGCGTTCGACTCGTGCGACGGAGTTGGTAGAAATTTATCCCAGCCATATCGTCAATGAATGGATGGGGCATACGGAAGCGGTTGCAATGGCTCATTATCGGCAGGCGACCGGAAAAGCTGCCGAGAAGTTCTTTGAGCAAGCGGCGGGGATAGAAAAAACACCCACCGAAAAAATGTGTGGGAAAACGGTAGGGGAAAGCGCCGGAACCGAGTGTTCTGGGGTTGAAACTCAAAAAACGGGAATTGCCGCAAGTTCCTGTATTTCAACCTCTTACAACGCTATTCATAACCCGTTACAGGACAAGAATTTACGCAAAGTGACCCCGACGGGAATCGAACCCGTGCCGCGGCCTTGAAAGGGCCGTGTCCTAACCGCTAGACGACGGGGCCATCCGCAACAGGAACCGAATTGTATCATGAAAGACTATCACTACAAGGGGCACTCGACCTACAAAGTAGATTTTTGGGAAAATTGGAGAAACTGGGTATCATCTGCAATCTCGCCGACCGTTGTATGCGAGAGGCGAGTACCGCAGAACTCTTCCAGATTTTCGGCGGCGAGACGGTAAGACCAAAAGCCGCAACACCGGGCGACAAGACGCGTCAAGCCGATTGTGTAACATGTTACGGTGTCAAGAGTTGCATCAACAGGGAAGAAATAATGACTGCAATGGAAACACTGCCGCGCAGTGCGGAAAATCGTCACATGGAGAAGATATCGAACGTCAGCAGAATACGCTCATATATTTTTCCTACTTTCCTGATACAGTCTCCTTCTTCGCAACTTTTTTCACCGTCTTCTTTGCCGCTTTTTTGACCGTCTTTTTCGCGACGGTTTTCTTCGTTGCTTTCTTGCGTTTCGGAGCCGGTCCCTTTGCCGCTTTTTCGGCTAACATGTCAACCGCCTGCTCAAACGTTAAGTCTTCCGCCGATACCCCCTTCGGCATCGTTGCATTCGTCGTGCCGTCCGTAATGTAATCGCCAAACCTGCCTGAAAAAAGTTTGATCGTGTTGCCCGTTACCGGCGACTCGCCAAACGTTCTATCGGCATTCTTCGCCGAATGTCGTCGCCTTTCGGGTCATCCGCTTGGTTGCGTCCTTCCTCGTCAATGCCGTTCGGTCCGACACTGTAAAGCAAAAAACCCGACTCTTCCAAAACATAGCGAAACGCCTCACCCGCGGGGTTACTGGAAAAGGGATCAAGAGGAATCTCCGCCAGATAACGTCCTCGCAAGTCCGCTAGCGCAGCCGGATAATTGCCGTCATGGTCTCGTCGGTACGCTTCCAATGCGAACATCAAGCGATTCAATGCAATGTCGGTTTGCGATCTATTCAGACTCGTTTGCCATAATTCGACATCGTAAACGAGCGGACCACTCATCATCTGACCAAGCATGATTGGCATTGCAGCAACAAACCCGTGTCTGGCAAGCATCTTGAGTGGATAGTAATCGCCGAAATTTTTCTTTTCGTTGTCCGGTTCGGATAGACCACTAAAGAATCGCAGTTCGATTTTATCGAATTGCTTATTCATTTCGGTCAGAGCGTATCCCCGACGAAACATTTGCATTCCGATCCATTGGAATTTTCGTTCAATCCAGTTATGGTCGGACAAGTACGATTCCTCCAGATTGAACGGAAAATGTTGAAAGTAATCAAGTGCCATCAAACGTTCATTACGTAAAACGGTTTTGATTCCCTCTGCGCAAAACGGTCGCTGAAACGGTGTAATCTCCTCCATCTTTTCGAGAATTTCTTCAGAAGTCCAATCGGAATGGAGCAACACCGACTCGGCAGACCGATTTGCTGTTTCCACTCCTCCAATGTTGTTTAGCAAAGACATCACATTCCAAACCGCTCGGCGGCGATGTTCGGCAAGACGATAGAGTACCAACACATCATTCCACGCTTGGTCGATCTCCCCGATTGTCAACCGGTAGCGAACTCTCACCCAAAGGCTACCTCTCATCATCCGGCAAATACCTTCGTTAATGAGAATTGTATCGAAGGAACCATTATCGAACATCGGCGGTGCGTAAAATCCCGGCTTTTGAATGGCAGTAACGAACAAATCAAGTGCAGAATCGTTTTCATCAAGCCATTGCCGAACCAGCGGCATCGCTTCTTCCGACCACGGAAGGCTGTTTTGTTCATAGGTCGTTTTAACGATTTCCTGCTCTTCCGGCGTGAGTGTTTTGGTATAATCATGCCAATCGACGAACGTGAGCGACGGACGCAAGTCCGTTGGTAGTTCGAGGTATTGGCAAAGGCGGTGCCAGTGTTTGTCTTTGAACTTGTCGCCGCAAAGAGGTCGTCCGAAGGTTTCGATCAGCAGGCGAAAGCCGTTGTCATTAGCCGGTACACCGGGATCGAGTTCTTTTTCGATGACCGATTGGTAGTCGATGCCGTAAAATTCTTTGGCTCGCGGTTCGGTCAGATAGGTCGTCTGCGGCGAAATGGCAAACGGCGGAATGACGAACATGAGCAAGGCAAGTGCTGTTGCCATGACGAAGGATATCCAAGTCATTCCAGTCAATGATACAAAAGTTCGCCACATCCATTTTGAGCCGCCGATGAAAGCCGGGAGCGGAACACAGTGGAGCGACCGGATTCGCTTCCATTCCTTCCGGTTACTGCGGAAACCGCCTTCGTTCCCGGCTTTCATTTCTTGCTGCTGTAGCCAAGTGATCGGATAAAATGCGATCCCGATTCCGATAAGGAACAGCAACAGTGGAATGTCTTGCAGGAGCAGGACGTTGAGTCCGCCGAGCATCCAGAGGAAGAGTACGTGTACCAAGACGTGCCAATACCACTTCGTTTTTTTGCGGGGCTTGGGTTCGGCGGAAGGAGTTGACATGCGTGCCATTATAGCAAAAATGGCGCACGAGCGGAGGGCGTAAGCCCCCCGGTGCCGCCAGTGAGTCTTATCACTCGCAGACGGAGTTAAAACGGTGGCGGCAATGCTTTTCGTGCTCGACGTACTGTTGCGGCGAGTGGAGATTTTTTGACGAACGTTGACAGAGTCGCAATCGTAAACGACTGAGTTTGTCCTCTGCGTCCTTCGCATTGACTTTACACACTCTGCGGTTAAATTTTGCCGCAAAGAGCACAGAAAATTCGCAAAGAACGCAAAGGTACTGTTCCAAATGTCACTGTAAAATATCCAGGTTCTTATTTTACGATAGTTTCCGCATTTCGATTTGTTTGAGTTTTTGTCTTGGTATTTTCATCAAAAGATAGTGATGGCGTTTTGCTGGGGATTTTGTGTAGAATAGATGGAAGAGTAAAAAGACAAATGGCTCCTGAACGCTTGTATGTTAGCGATTCAAGAGCCGATGCTGAATTGCTTGACAAAATTTACCAAACAAGGACAAGAGCAGTAATACTGGCAGTATAAACCGTGAAGTATTGGTTTCGTGCTGTAATGCTAGGGACTACTTAAACCGGTACTCGAGCGTCGTGCTCAACTTGACAGAACCCGAAATGGGACTAGACTCAATTCGATGTCCATTCAATCAAACACCTTTTCGCTCGTCTCCCTCGGCTGTCCCAAAAATCTAGTGGACAGCGAACAGCACGTCTTCGCTCTGCAACAAACCGGCTTGGAATTCCGTGCCGAAATCGGAGACTGCGAACTCGTCGTCCTGAACACCTGCGGCTTTCTGCACTCCGCACGCAACGAAGCACGAGACTACATACGTGCGCTCATTGATCTGAAACAGCAAGGCAGCATCGGACGCATTGCCGTGCGCGGCTGCATGCCTGTCTTTGAAAGCATCGAACGCCTTGCCGCCGAATTTCCCAACGTGGATGAGTGGTTCGGCATTCCGCTGGCTTCGGAACATTCCGCTCCCCGGCAACTGCTCACCGAAAAGCATGTCGCCTATCTTCGGATAGCCGACGGTTGTAGTCGCCGATGTGCGTTTTGTGCGATTCCGAACATCCGCGGCAACTTTCGGAGCGTGCCGGAGGAAAACCTTCTTCAGGAAGCGAACCGGCTTGCTGAAACCGGCGTGAAGGAACTCGTCGTCATTGCCCAAGAAACAACGTTCTGGGGGAACGACCTTGCAGGCAAGCCGCAACTCATAACTCTGTTGCGAAAACTGGAAGAGATCGACGGTATCCGATGGATTCGCCTGATGTATGCCTATCCGCAGTATTTCGAGGACGAACTGATTGATCTCTTTGCGTCCGGCGGAAAACTATTGCCGTACATTGATATTCCGTTGCAACATGCGAATGACGAAATGCTCCGGCAAATGAATCGCCGGGTTACGAAGGCGGAAACGGAAGCATTGCTCGACAAACTGCGGACACGAATCGGCAATCTCGTGCTTCGGACTTCGTTCATCGTGGGCTTTCCGGGGGAAACCGATGCAATGTTTCAGGAATTGCTCCGTTTTGCCGACCGCTGGCAGTTTGAGCGTGCCGGTGTGTTTCGGTTTTCGGCAGAGCGAGGAACTCCGGCAGCCGGTTTTGCTCCGAAGGTTCCCAGCAAGACGATTGAGCGGCGATTCGAGCAACTGTACAAGACGTGTGAGCGATACTCGACCGCCTGGGCAACTCAACAGAAAGGCAAAATCATTAACGTTCAGATCGACGGCAACTACACGGACGAATACGGACGCAAAGAAGGACAATTATTCGTCGGTCGAACGTTTGCCGACGCACCGGACATTGATCCCGTCGTGTATGTAACGGGACAAAATCTTTCGCCGGGAGCATTGATCGAGTGCGAAATTTTGGAGACCGACGGTTGCGATCTCGTCGGCGTGGCGATTGAGGGCAACATCACATGCCCCGACTCGCTTTTGACTGCATATTAGGATATAATTGGGATATGTCACTCTTGAGTATCTGAATGTTATGGCTAAGAAACTTCGTCTTGCTGTTTTTATTTCTGGAACGGGCAGAACGCTAAAAAACCTCGTTGACCGTATCCGTAATGAGCAACTTTCAGCCGAAATTGTCGTTGTCGTGTCGAGCGTTGCCAATGTCGTCGGCTTGCAATATGCTGAGGGGGAGTCGATTCCTATTGAAATTATCGAACGTAGTCACTACGAAAGCCTTAATGAGTTTAGCGAAGCCAATTTTAGTGTTTGTCGGGCGGCACGTGCGGATTACGTTGTGCTTGCAGGTTATCTCCGTCATCTTTCCATACCCAAAGATTTTGAGAATCGGGTACTTAATATTCATCCTTCCCTCATTCCTGCTTTTTGTGGAAAGGGCTATTACGGCAACATTGTCCACTCCAAGGCATTGGAGTATGGCGTGAAGATTTCCGGTTGTACTGTCCATTTTGTCGATCAGGAATACGATACGGGTCCGATTCTTTTGCAAAAGGCAGTCGACGTTTATGAAGGGGATACTCCTGACACACTGAATGACAGAATTTTTGCAGCCGAATGTCAAGTTTATCCAGAAGCCATCGAACTCCTTGCTCAAGGATGTGTCTCTGTCAAGGGACGCATTGTCAGAATTACTCCGCCGAAAGACCAAAAACGGGGAGGTGCCGAGATTGATTTTTAGAACGATACCTGCGAAGATAGAAAATATCTTACAGCCCTGCTGCTGATGTACATAACGTTAGGAGGGGTAGGGTTGTTTTACTGTCCGGCGTGTTGCCCGCTCTTGTTTCATTTTGCAATTTACCCTAAAATATGGAGGCGGATGTGCCGAAAATACAATACGGGGGAGTGCGCCGCCGGAACGAAAATACGCCCCCTGCCAATCATCATGCGAGTTGCCCTGTCATTGTTGCTGTTTCTTTCGTTCAACGTTGCCCTGTTCGGTCAGGAGTCCTCGGTAAAACCGTTGGTTCAGCCGGGTGGACTCACCGTTGTTCCGCCGTACATTGATTACGAGTCGGTCGTCAGCCGCATCGACATTCCCGAATTGCTGGCGGTACTGCCCGACCCCCGACCTGAATTACAGGGGGACGTTCGATTCGATCTGAACGTTTGGGCAAAAGATATTCGACTCACCCGCGATGTCTGGTGTTTGCAATTTTCCTTCAAGCCGGTTCGGCTCATTGATGTCGATATTCCCAATGCAGAAGGGAATTTCGACAAGAAAAAGATTTGGTATTTGGTGTACTGTGTGAAAAATCTCGGTCCCGCCGAAGTGACCAACGGAAAAGTCGTCAAAGTGAACAGTTCGCTCACCTCGGTCGTCCCCGAAGGAAACGAAATGCAACTGCCAGTACCGAAAAACGACGATATTGCTCCATCTTCGTCGGCACTTCGTCAGCAGTCGGGCATCTTTGTTCCGCAGCCGGGAAGTGATGTCCCGATTCGATTCACTCCGCATTTTGTTTTGGCAACTCACCGCCTTGTTTTGGGAACAGTACCTGTTACCGATCCTGAAACGGAAGCGGTCGAATGGAAAACCGAAACAACGGCGGTTGCCTATAATGACCGCGTGATTCCGTTGGCACTCTCGGCAATTATGCGTCGGGAAGGTTTTAATGGAATACCGGAAACGACGGTGAGTATCGCCCAAAAAGAAATTGCTCCCGGGCAGGAATTATGGGGAGTAGCGATGTGGGCGGATGTCGATCCGCGTATCAACGAATTTTCGATATTCATTAGCGGTTTGAGCAACGCCTACCAATGGGGGGACAGAGTTGATGAGGATGAAACTTATGTCAATACCGGTAAAATCGGTGAGGGACGGATTCTCAAGCGTCGTGTTCTGAAAACGGTTTGGTGGCGGGTCGGCGATGCTAATTCGCTGAATGAATCGCAGATTCATTTCGGACCCAAGGATGCCAACATACGGGAAAGCCTTTTCGTTGCCGAGACCACCAACAGAAGAATGTCCGCTGAGGAACGCAGAAAGTTCGATGAAAAACTTGAAGATGCCGTGAAGATCGGTGCCGCCTCTACGGACGGCGGTGATCATGTCATTCGAATCACGCCAGCGGAAAGTGCGCTTTATCATCTCATTCGTCAAGATTGGCTCAAACCGAGTTTCGGTTACGAATGGCTGTTTTTGTAATTATCTTGTTCTTGTTTCACCGCCTCTGCGTATGCTTTATAAATCAGAGCGGTGCTGATGGCACCGGCATCAAGCGTGCCGCGGCTGCGTTCGCCGAGATTTTTGGCACGTCCAAACTTTGCCGCTAAATCTTGAGTCGAATCTGCCCCCTTTTGAGCGGCTTCGGCTGCCGCCGTGAAAATGTCCGTAAGCGCCGGCGACTGCTCTTTCAACGCTGTCATTGCTGCGATTGCCGGTATCAACGCATCCATAAGCGTTTTATCGCCGACAGTTGCCCGCGTCGACGTTCGGATATTTGCCAATCCCGACTCGAACATCGTAATCGTCTGAACGCTGTCGAGTTCTTCGTCGGACACCGTCTGGGACATTCCGATAAAGAAGGAACCCATAAGCGCACTCGTCGAGCCGCTTGTATTTGACATGATGTCCCAGCCGATTGTTTCGAGTGTTGTTTTTAGTGAACCGTCTTTTTGCACTGCAACATTTGCCGCGCCCATTGCAGCCATCATGGCAGTTCCGTGATCGCCGTCGCCGATAGCGGCATCGAGTTGATTGAGCATTGCCAGTTGGTTTTCGACTGCCGAGAAGGCGGCTTGCAACATTTTTTGGAGCAGAGTTTTGGTAAATAGCATGATTTTTTGTTCCGATAATGCGTTTGTTGCCTCTCTATTGTCCAAAAAAACCGGCATAATGCAAGAGGCACGATGTGTGCAAGATTGCCAAAACACCGTCATTCCCGCGCAAGGCGGGAATCCAGACGAAGGATTATAACCCTGTTTCTCTAGACCCCTGCCTTCGCAGGGGTGACGAAAAAAGCGAACTTGCACACTTCGTGATGCAAGAGGCAAACACACAGGGATTGCAGTCCGTTTTTTTGATGGATATTGAGAACAGGCGACGAAGCACCACATAGTTGCAAAAACAAAAAACTTCGGTAAAAATATCAGTGTGAAAACAAAGCCGCCGAGCGGTTGCGAACACCCACGTCTGATGCGACGGGATAGCCCTCGACGCACTCCCTTTTTATAAACAGTCGAAAAGAAAGAACAAACATGACTCAACCTATTAACCGTTATCTCGATCATGCGATTTTGGTTCCCCAGATGACTCGCGAAGAGGCGACCTCCTTGATTCAGTCGGGAATCGATTACCAAGTCAAAACCGTCTGCGTTCGACCGTGCGACATCGATCTGGCGGTCAAAATGTGTCGCGGAACGCAAACGGAAGTTTCCTGCGGACTCGGTTTTCCGCACGGCACGCATTGCACCGAGTCCAAAGCCGCCGAAACCTTGATCTACTGCTCGAAAGGAGTTTCCGAAATCGACATGGTTGCTAACTACGGTTGGATTCGTAGCGGACTCTGGGATGAGGTTCGTTCCGACATCAAAGCCGTCGTTGACGTTGCCCACGCACATAAAGTTCTCGTCAAAGTGATTTTTGAGACGAGCCAGTTGACGTTGGAACAAATCAGCAGAGCGACGGAAATGAGCATTGAAGCCGGTGCGGATTTCGTGAAAACTTCGACCGGTTTTAACGGCGAAGGGGCGAGCGAAGAAGCGGTGAAGTGCATGTTAACAACGGCAAATGGTCGAATCAAAGTTAAGCCTTCCGGCGGCATTCGTGATGCAGAAAGAGCCATGTTGTTCGTCGAAATGGGAGCGGAACGGCTCGGTGTCAACGGCACGAGTACACCGACGATCTGTGAAGGGCGAATCGGTACGAAGGAAACGCAAGAAGGGTATTAGTACGCCCTAATACATGCTTTGCCGAATGCCTGCGGAAAAGTATTCCAAATCGCCGTACCGTTCGACGAGCCAATTCACTTTTGCCATTTCCTTTGCTTCCTTGAACGTTTTTGCAGAAGTTGCCACCAATTTCAAGTCGTACATATGATTGTCGAGCAAGCCGGGCATAAACGTCCGGTAGCCGCTCGGCACTGCATTCGGTCGCCCCTTGTTAATATGGTCAATCAAATTCGTTACGCAACTGTTCGTGAGCGGATGATAAAATTCCGGCTTTCCCGCAAGTTGATTCGCACGCCGCAGTGCATCGACGAACATATTCCGAACCTCGTTCGGTTCAAAATTCAGTCGGTAAATGTGTACGTTATTTTTATGGACATCCGTTGCCAAACGGATCATATCCCGTTCGTCGGCAAGGACATAAATCAACTCGAACTGCCTCATTCCTGCCGCTGCCGGATCATATTTTTCCCCTTCTTCGTATCGGGCTTCAATGGAAAGTCCGATTTGCCGACCATCGGCAAAGCCGAAACTCGATTCGACGTGTGCCACTCTGGAAAGTCCCTGAAACGGCACCATCACGAGGTCAATCGTCCGAATGTCGTCCAAATTGAATGTTGCGTCGTAATACTGCGTGGTATAGTCCTCTGCGGACTCGTATCGTGAATACCGAACATTGCGAATTGTTACGATATTGCCGTTGAACTCTGCCGTTTGCAGGACAGCATGATTTTGCGACCATTTTCGATTGTTGCTCGGTCGAAATTCATCGCGAAGTGCCTGACCGATACCCAATATAGGCATCGCCCGATTTGTCGGTGTGACCGTTTGTGCGTTCACTCGAGTCGTTTGCTGCGGCACCAAACGTTGCAATGCTCCAGCGGGCGGCGATGTTTTTTGTGCCGCCGATTGCGTGTCGGCGACCAATCGGTAGGGAGCGTCAGAGACATTAGGACGTGCCGGAAATGCACTTAAATCCCAGGGCTGATACAATTCGGCGGTGGAGTGATTCTGCCCTTCGGCGACAGTCCAGTCCGCTTGATGAATCGGAGGTTGCGGCTGATGAGACGCAACTTGGGGGCGTTGCTGTACCGCCGTTGGAATACCGCGATAAATTTGTTTCTGCGGGTGATAGGGTTGCGCAACCGCACAACCGGTGTGTCCAAACAGCAGACAACAAACGAAAACTCCGGGGAAATGTAATAATAGCCGAGACATTGAGCGAAGGATAGCGATTTTGTCTGTCAGAGGCAAGAGCATTTTGGAGGAATACTGCGGCAGTGAGTTTACATTAGACGTTTTGACGACGAAGATTCACGCTGTCGTAGCGGATGAAAACTTGCCGATTGAGCGTCAGTTGTCACCGAGTTCGGCGGCAGACGATCTTGAGGGACAAAAGTTAATAGAAAGAGATTCCGAAAGAACACTGCAAAGAAAAGCCGCTTCTCATACTCGGCTAAACCCGTTGTTTCTATTTCCCCCGAATCCGCTATAATGCGGGGCTAACTTCCATTTGTTCCCTACATAATGCCGAAATCGCTCTGGAATCGAGGATTCATCGCTCTGCTCATCACGCAATTCATGGTGTCGTTCAACGACAACGTCTTTCGCTGGCTCATCATTCCCATTGGAAAATACTGCGACGGTTGGAACACCGAAAGCGGACAAGCACTCATCCTTTCGCTCGGTGCCGTTACGTTTCTCCTGCCGTTTGTCGTATTTACTCCCTACGCAGGTTTTTGCACCGACCGATTCAGCAGACGAAGTGTCATGATCTGGTGCAAAGTTGCCGAAATCGTGTTTCTCATCGGCGGAGTCTTTGCGATCCTTGCTCAAAGCGTACCCGGCATGCTGACCATACTCTGTTTGCTGGGAATACAAGGGGCATTTTTCAGTCCGTCGAAGTACGGCAGTCTGCCCGACCTCGTACCGCATGAAAAATTGTCGGCAGCGAACGGTGTGATTGCCATGACAACGATGATTGCCGTCGTCGGAGGACAAGTTTTTGGCGGTTTACTTTTTACATTGACAACGGACTTAAAGGGGGGCGTTCCCATCGCGGCGAGCCAAAGCGGACTCGTTAATTCGTGGATTTGGATCGTCGCTCTGTTTAGCGTAGCAGTTCTCGGTTGGCTTTCGAGTCTCTTTGTTACGCCGCTTGCCGTTGCCGATCCGAAGGCGAAGTTTCCACTGAATCCCGCTTCGCAAATTTGCCGTGACATTTACACACTGGCAAAACTCCGCTGGATTTTCATACCGGCACTCGGAAGCGCATTTTTCTGGGGAGTCGGCGCACTTTCGCAAACGAACATTGACCTTTACGCCCAGCGGATTTTGTGCATTTCGCAACTTGATGCGATGTATCTGATTGCGATTCTTTCTGCCGGAATTGCTCTTGGTTCCATCTTGGCGGGGGTGATTTCCAAAAACCGTATCGAACTCGGACTTGTTCCCATCGGTGCGTTGGGAATTACCCTTTTCGGATTCCTGCTTGCATTCACGCCGATCATCGACATTGACGGACGCACCGCCGGAATGGGGACGTTCAGTTTCATTTACGGGGCGGTTTGCTTGTTTTTGCTCGGAACCTGTGCGGGACTCTACGATATTCCGATGGTTTCGTACATTCAAGAACAGAGTCCGCCTGACCATCGGGGACGAATCCTGGCGGCAACGAATTTTTTCTCGTTTTCCGCAATGCTCCTGTTTGCGGGGGGCGTGTTTTTGCTGTTTTCCAACGGTTTTGGTCTCAATGCCAACCAAATTTGGCTAGCGATGAGTCTAATGGTACTTATCGTTGCCGTGTTGCTGTTGCGGCATTTCCTTGCCCCGTTTTACATTTTCTTCTTTCGGACATTGCTACGAATCGTTTATCGACCGAAGTTCATCGGTATGGAAAACGTACCCAAAGACGGTCCCGCAGTGCTCGTTTGCAATCACATTTCCCTCTTGGACGGTTTTCTGCTCTTCTTCGCTTGTCCGAGACAAATTCGGTACATTGCGCACGCTCAAATGATTCCCAAGATGTTCGAATGTTGCGTTCGGGAAACCAAACTCATCAAAATTATGCCCGGAAGTCCGAAGAATGTTATCCAATCCATTCGCACGGCTCGCGAAGCATTGCAAAACGGCGAAGTCATTGGCATTTTTGCCGAAGGAGGAATCACCCGAAATGGTCAGATGAAAGCATTTGAACCCGGCTTTATGTCGATTATGAAGGGCGTTACCACCCCGGACGGCAAGCCGGTGCCGATCATTCCATGTCATATCGGCGGATTGCACGAAAGTATGTTCGGTTACAAATACGGCGAAAAGACCATTTTCAAACCGCGTAAACTGTTGTCCGATGTTCTCGTGTCGTTCGGCAAACCGATGTATGACGTAAAATATCCGTTGCAGGTTCAACTTGCGGTGCAGGAACTCGGCGTGGACACCTATCGGGAACACAATACGAAGCCGCTGCCGATTCCGATTCGGCACCTCATTACGGTCTGCAAAAACCGGGGCAGAAAAATGATGTTTGCCGATTCGACGGGATACGAACTCAGCGGTTACAAGTTTTTAACGTCGGCACTTGCGCTCCGGTTTTTACTGCGAAAGCATGTTCTCGGAACACGATCAACGGAACCGCATGTTGGTGTGCTTGCCCCGATGTCGGTCGGCGGTTGCCTACTCAACGCCGCCTTCAACTTAGACCGCCGTGTGCCGGTGAATTTGAACTTCACGTTCGGCGTGGAGGGAATCAATTACTGTATCCGACAAGCGGGAATCAAAAACGTTCTGACAAGCCGAAAGGTTTTGGAACGTCTTCCCGACTTGAAAACGAAATTGGATGCCGCCGTTCTTTGCACCGAAGATTTGGCGAAGCGATTAAGTACCGCTCGAAAACTATTCTATTTTCTCGTCGCAACGTTAGTGCCAAAGCGGTTGCTCGAATGGAAACTCGGTCTGACCGCACGCAAACTCCGCGAGGATTTGCTGACGATCATTTACACGTCCGGTTCGACGGGACAACCGAAGGGAGTGATGCTGACGAACGACAACATTTCGGAAGTCGCTCGCGGCTTCGTCGGTTCCATGCGGCTGAACGAAAAAGATACGTTGCTCGGTTTTTTGCCTTTCTTCCATTCGTTTGGACTGGCGGGTAATTTTTGGTTGTCGGTCTTCGGCGGCGGACGCGGCGTGTTCCATTTTAGTCCGCTGGAACCGAAAAAGGTTGGCGAAATGGCACGAAAATACTCCGCAACCTTTATGCCTTCGACCCCGACGTTCCTGCGGAACTTTTTCCGGTATTGTCCGAAGGAGGATTTTGAGAATCTGTCCGCCGTCATGTGCGGAGCAGAAAAATTGCCGGTGGACTTAATTGATGCCTGGCACGAAAAGTTCGGTCATCGTCCCGGAGAAGGTTTTGGAGCAACGGAACTCTCGCCGGTGATGGCAACGAACGTGCCGGAGAGCCGGTATTCCGATACATTTCATCTTTACCGAAAGGATGGTTCGATTGGTCGCGCACTCTGCAATATCGTGGTAAAGGCTATCGACTTGGAGACGGGCGAAGACATGCCGCCAAATGGAATCGGTATGATTGTTGCCAAAGGTCCGACGGTGATGAAGGGATACTACAAGCAGCCGGACAAGACAGCGGAAGTCGTTAAGAATGGCTGGTACAGTACGGGAGATGTTGGCAAAGTTGACGAAGATGGTTTTATTTGGATAACAGGCAGGGAATCTCGGCTTTCCAAGATCGGCGGCGAAATGGTGCCGCACATTTTAATCGAGGAAGAGATCACGAAAATCCTTTCGGAAGGGGGTGCTGAATCGGAGTCAGCGGAACCGTTGGTAGCGGTAACGGCATTGCCGCATCCGACGCGCGGGGAACAGATTATTGTGTTGTACAAAGATGCGAATGTGAGTCCCGATAAAGTGGTTGAGCGTATGATTGCTTTGGACTTACCGAAAATTTGGATTCCCCGGCAGGATGGTTTTATGAAGGTCGATTCGATACCGGTATTAGGCACCGGCAAACTTGATCTCGCCGCCGTGAAGCGAATGGCACAGGAGGCAGTTCGCTAGAGAGTCTGTGCCATTTTTGCACAAAAACAGAAAACAACCATGTCCAGTTCGATTGCAATTTTTTTTGGAATTTTCACTGGTGTTCCAACGTTTTCACTTAACGATTCACAAACACGCTGGAATTTCACCGCGAAAATTGGGCAAGATGGGGCGATTAGGCAACAGAAATCCATTGCTTCGTGCCGCTGTTTTTGCGTTGAAAACGGTTGAAAAACAAGTCAGACAGTACAACTAGAGAAAACGGGAATTATCGACACAGTGCCTTGATGCCGGAAAGCATGACACATTTCCGCAAGAATGGATTGAACATCAGCGGAATCTTGTGCTTTCGTAACCAGAGTTTCCACTGCCAATGACGAAGCAGTCGGCGATACAACGCAGCATCAAAACCCGTTGGTCGGAAGGCTTCCGACAAGGCAACCGCACTGGCAAACGCACTGCTGAATCCCTCTGCCGTAACCGGACTAATGAGTCCCGATGCTTCGCCGACCAAAATCGTTCGGGCATCGCCGAAGCAGAAGGAAGATTGACGAAGCGGACGGAAAATTTGTCCTGCCTCACGTTTGACGGGAGAACCAAGCCGAAATCCGAGCGATGCCAATTTTTCGACGACCGTATTCATCGTTGCCGAAACGTTCGTTCGTAATGGAAATGCTCCGCCAACGATTAACTGTCCATTCTTTGGAATCGTCCACATATAGAAGTCGGTCAGAGCCGAATCGAAGATGCCGGTGTAGTCGTTCCATACATCGACACCGAAATTGGGGGCGACCGATATGGCATCCCGCTCGAACCAATGCTGGACGGCAATGTAACGTTTCGGCGTACTGACATTCGGAAAAAATTCACGCCGAACAGCCGAGAATGCCCCGTCTGCTCCGACCAAATAGCGGACTTGTGCCGTTTTCGGTTCATCATTTTCGTTGAAATGGAGCGTCAAGCCTTCGGTACCGGCTTCCGATTTTTGATAAACAGCATTGTTTCGCACATCGACCGTTTGCGGAACGAGCGACAAGAGCCAGCGGTCAAAGGCGGCGCGATCCATGTTCAGGTACTGTCGGGCGTAACTTCGGACCAGGTTGTTGTCCCAGTCCATGATGGTAACTGCCAACGGTTGCGGATCAACGAGGACATGTTTCGGCGGGGCGAGTCCTAATTTGGCGAGAGCCGATTGTCTCGGCAGATTAAGAAGTCCTCCGCAACATTTTTGCCGACCGCTATTGAGCAACAGAACCCGAAATCGGTCTGTTAATAGTCGGGCAAGCGTTGCTCCCGCCGGTCCTGCTCCAACAATTCCAATGTCGTACATCGCGCCGATGTGTATTTTAATGGGAATTATCCCGTTAATTCCATTTTCGTCTCCGTCTTGCGAAGGGAAGAATCGGGACAGTCTTCATTGTACAGTGGCAACCAATTAGGTCAAGGGCAAAAATTTCTGAGGCAATTCGAACTGATCAGGAACTGTTGGATTGTGTCTGCAAGTTTTACCCTTGTAACGAAATACGTTTTTCGTTAGACTTCTGTCTGAACTGTGTTTTCCGTGTCATGAAAGTTTCCTTATTCCCTTTTCTTCCCGTTCTGCTTTGCATGATGGGGGCAATGATCCTGCTCCTCATTCTGATTGCGTGGGATGTACAGGAACAAGCGGTCAATCCGGCGGAAGCAGCGGCGATCACGCAAACAATGACCAACGAGGAAGCCGAAGAACTCCGGCGGAAACTCGTTTGGCAAGCCGAAGATGCCGATTATTACGCCGAGTATTACGTTCTTGCCAAAGAACAAAGCGAAACGGAACTTGCCGAACGGCAAGCCCGACTCGCTCTCGCCGAAAGGGAAACGCAAAAAATCAAGGACGAACTCCGCCGATTAGAACAACTTGTGCCCCAATTTGACTCGCAAGCATCCACAACTCCCGAAGAAGTCGAATACATGAAACAACTCCTCGCCAAGCAACAACAACGGGTAGCGGAAGCCGAATTGGAACTTGCCGAACTCCGAAAAGAAGCCGCCCAAAAGGAAAAATCTTACGCCATCGTCCCCTATCGGGGACCCGATGGAACATTTCGCCGACCGATCTATATCGAATGTCGGGATGACAAGGTCGTCATTCAGCCGGAAGGAATCGAACTCGTGCCGGGAGACTTTCAAGCACTCGACCGACCGGACAATCCCTTTAATACGGCACTTCGGGTGATTAGGCAGTATTACATCGACACGGAACAGATCGTCAGGGGTAGCGAGCCGTATCCGCTGTTGATCGTGCGACCATCGGGAGTCGAAATGTTTGCCAATGCCATGCAAGCGACCGGCGATTGGGTCGAAGATTTCGGCTATGAACTCGTTTGCGAAGATTGGAATATCTTATATCCTGAACCGAGCGAAGAACTTTGCCGTCGATTAGCGCAGCAGTTGGACATTTCCCGAAGCACGTTGAGCGGTCGTATGATTGCCCAACGAATGGCACAGCAAACATCGGGATTCGGCGGCGGCAACACAACGCAGTTTCGGCTCGATCATCGCGGAAATGTTACGCCTGTAGGCGGACAAAGCCGTGAAGAGGTGCAGCAACGACTGGCAGCAAACCGACAGGGGACGGGGCAACCAGTCGGACAAGAATTTTCGGGAAATACTTCGCAACAACTCACGGCTCCGCAAGGAACCGTAATGGAAGGCACGAACGAAGCCAATCGGGTATCTCCATCCGCAGAACGAATTGCCGGCGGACAACCTGCGCAGCCGGGCGGCGAAGCGGTGCCGGAACAACAGATGCCGATGATGCAACCGATGCAAAATCCGTCGCAACGTGCTCAAAATTGGGCGTTGCAGGGAGCAACACAGTTTACGACGGGGGTTTCTCGAAAAGTGCAAATTCGGTGTGAGGCGGATCGTTTCGTGTTTCCTATTCAAGCCGGTTTGGCAACGGAATGGGAAATTCCGATTGCCAATTCGGTTTCTACGGCAACGGATCAACTAGTACGGGCGGTTTGGGAATTTCAGAATTCTTGGGGGAGTGCGGGAACGGATCTTCATTGGCGACCGATTTTACAGGTACGTGTATCTCCCGGCGGCGAACAGCGGTTGCAAGAACTCAACGCCCTACTGCGAAACAGCGGACTGGTTATTGAAACGTTGTGAACCACCGTATCCTTTGATGAAAATACAAAGACAAAAACTCAAACAAATCGAAATGCGGAAACTATCGTAAAATAAGAAAGGGAGTGAAACGATCGAAGAGTTTTGCGGTTTCAAGTTGTCCTACAATACCATCCGCGGACTCTGCAACGAAGAGGCACCGAAAATGGAAGAGTGGTCTCAGAAGTCAACGGACGTTAAAAAACAGTTTATCGCTGCTCCTGGCAATGTCGAAGTGACGATGGATGGCACGTGCGTCAACACGACGGAGGGGGCTCGTGAAGTCCGAGTCGGCTCGATCTCGAAACGCAAATGCGGACAAGGGGTTCCGCCGGAAAAGTGGGGCAAGCGGAACAGGCAGGAATTGCCGGAAATCGAAACGAGTATCGCGTTTGCGGCTGTCGAAGACAGTGGGAAGTTCAAGAAGCGATGGCACTATTGGCGAAGGCAATTATGTT
>Ga0082212_10004855_pt1 | contig 18559 bp, 20 predicted proteins | sample TergutNt197P3_FD_71548 | JGI IMG/M metagenome (GOLD analysis project Ga0082212, IMG submission 71548) | Neocapritermes taracua P3 segment gut microbial communities from Petit-Saut dam, French Guiana - Nt197 P3 | ecosystem: Host-associated > Arthropoda: Insects > Digestive system > Gut ...
TTAAATCCGAAAATAATAGATAATCTGCCGAACGAAAATATAAAAAGCATATACACGACAATCGGCGAAAAAGTTTTTTTGCCCAACGATATAATATTTTCAAAACGTGATATAAGATTTTTACGCAGGTTAATCCGCGACTATAAATATAGAGCGGCAATTCCCGAATTTACGTTTAATTTATGGGAAACAGTCCGCGAAAGCGAAAGTTTATATATATTCCCGTATGAAAACAACGCGCATATAAAAATAAATTCGTTTTACAAATACGAATTAAACGTCATAAAAGAGCAGGCGTTAAAATTGCTGACAAAAATCAAAGAAGACAGCAAATATTATAATAAATCTCTTGAACTGATAAATAAACTTTCGTATGTTATAGCAATCGACGAGGAATTTGTGCCGAACAAATCGCTTATACGCGAGTTTATCGGCGGGAATAGTTTGTATTATGAATAAAGTTTTAAAAAGAATCGGGATTTTTATCGGAACGTTTTTTGCCGTTATATTTTGTTTTATAATTGCTTCGTTCGGAAGTTATATAATTTTTATTTTAGATAATTATAGAATTAGTGAAAAAACAAGAGACAATATAATATATTGTACAATTGCGATACTTGCGTGTTCATTGCTTTTATTATATAAACATATATTCATGAAATCTTATAAAAATAAAATAAATTTAAGTATAGATATTATAACTATATTAAGCGTTATGTCTGCATATTTTTGGTATGAAAATATAAATTACAAACCGTCTGGATTTTTTTCATTAAATTTTGCAGAAGCGTTTTTCTACATATGTTTTTATCCTTTGGTTTTATATATTGTTGTAAATTTTATAATATGGTGTGTAAAAAAATATAAATTAAAAGAAAATAATAATCAAGAAAAGGAATAAACAAAATCATGAGCGTTAAGTACAAATACGAAGACTACAAAAAAAGCGCGGATTATATCAGAGAAAAACTCCCGGAATTATCAAAACTACCAGACACAGCCATTATACTCGGCTCAGGACTTGGAGGATATGCGGATAATTTAATAAACCCGGTAATTATAAAATACGAAGATATTCCAAACTTTCCAAAGTCAACCGTCGCTAATCATAAAGGCGAATTGATATTCGGAGCGGTAATCGACGGCGAAAACGACGACTACAAACCCGCGCTTGTTATGAACGGACGTTTTCACTATTACGAAGGCTACGAATTTGAAGATACGGCTTATCCCATCGGCGTTTTTTATCTCCTCGGCATACGAAATATTATCGTCACAAACGCGACCGGGGGAATAAATCTGACGTTTAATCCCGGAGATTTGGTTTGCGTTTACGACCATATAAAATTAACTTCGCAAAGCCCTGTGAGAGGCGAAAATATCACGGAGTTTGGCGCGAGATTTTTCGATATGCAGAGCGTATATTCAAAAGATTTGATAGAAAAAGCAAAAGACTGCGCTATAAATCTCGGATTTTCGCTAAAAGACGGAGTTTACGCTTATATGTCCGGACCGCAGTATGAAACCCCCGCGGAAATAAGAATGCTCCGAACGCTCGGCGCGGATTTGGTCGGCATGTCAACCGTTGCCGAAGTTATACAGGCGGCGCAGTGCGGTATAAAAGTTTTATGTATATCATGCGTGACAAATTATGCCGCCGGAGTTACGAAAGAGCCTTTGACACACGGTGAAGTCGTCGCGGTCGGTGAAGAGATTTCGGGTAAATTCAAAAAACTGGTTGACAGTATTCTGTTGAAAATATAAGGAGAAGTAACGCATGAAAATATTGTTTAAAAACGCCAATATGCTCAACAAAAACGGGGACTCTCTTTCGAATATAAACATATACATAGACGGGGAATATATTTTAAACGTAGGAGCGGACGCCTCTGTCCGTTCGCGTATTATTGAAAAATTCGAGCCCGACAGAGTAATCAACGCCGAAAATATGCTGGTTATTCCGGGATTATATAACGCCCACACGCATCTTCCCATGACTATGTTCAAAGGCTACGCCGAAGATATGCCTCTCCAGCCGTGGCTCTTCGACAAAATTATCCCCGCCGAAGATAAATTAAATGATATAATGGTGTATTACGGTTCTTTGCTGGGGATTGCCGAGCAAATCAAAAACGGCGTGATTTCATGTTCGGACATGTATTTTTTTTCGGAAAATATATTGCAGGCGGCAGACGAAAGCGGCATAAAACTAAATTATTCGAGAGCTATACAATCGTTTGATGAAAACGAAAATCCTAAAAGCAACAAGCATTTTTCACAAGCAAGAAAACTGTACAGAAATTATCATAATTCGTCTTGCGGGCGAATAAAAATAGATATGTCGATACACGCCGAATATACGTCGAACGAAAAAATAATCAGAGCAGTCGCGGATTTTTCGAACGAAAACATGCTCATGAATCACGTGCATATATCCGAGACAAAAAAAGAACACGACGAATGTGTCGGGCGGCATATCATGACCCCGATAGGATTTTTTAACGCGCTTGGTTTTTTCGATTCCCCGACGATTGCCGCGCATTGCGTGCATATAACCGAACACGACATGGAAATAATGGCGGAAAAAGGAGTAACTGTTGCGCATTGCCCGTCAAGCAATTTAAAACTTGCGTGCGGTGTCGCTAAAATCACGGAAATGCTCAACAAAGGCGTAAACGTCGCAATGGGGACTGACGGGAGCGCGTCCAATAATAATCTTGATATATTAAAAGAGATGTATATAGCATCGGTTTTACAAAAAGGGATAATCGGCGACCCGACCGTAATGCAGGCAAAAAACATGCTGAGATTCGCTACGCTGAACTCAGCGATAGCGCAGGGCAGGGAAGATTCCGGAGTTATCGAATCCGGAAAAAAAGCCGATATAACCGTGCTTGATTTAAATTCAATCGAAGCCGTTCCGATATATGATTACAGCAGCGCGTTGCTGTATTCTTTAAGCGGACGCAACGTAATCATGACGATGTGCGACGGGAAAATATTATACGAAAACGGCGAATTTAAAACAATAGACATAGAAAAAGTAAAATATAAAATAAAGAAATTTTCGGAATTATATAAATAAACATCAAAATGTAGGGCGCGGCGACCCGCCGCGCCGGGTCGTTGTGCCCTATAAATAAAAAATCTGGAGGATATTCTTTTGGAGAATAACAAAAAACAGACATATCTTCAAGCCGGACTGATATTAATGGTCGCGAATCTGACAGTCAGAATTATCGGCGGTATTTTCAAAATCCCGATATACAAAATGCTGGGCAAATTCGGATACGCGAATTATCAGGACGCTTATACTTTATACGTAATATTTTTCGCGATTTCAACAGCCGGGATTCCTGTTGCTATATCGAGTATGATTTCCATAGCGAATAAAGATAAAAATTACGCCGAAGAAAAAAAGATATTCAAACTCTCGCTCATAAGCTTTGTAATAATCGGAGCGATAGGTTCTGCGGCAATGATGTTCGGGGCGAAGGCTTATTCTTCGTTTGTCGCAAATGAAAACGCATACTACAGCATATTAATACTCGCGCCTACTTTGTTTTTTGTTTGCATAACGTCGGCGTTCAGAGGATATTTTCAGGGACGGTTAAACTTTTTTCCCACGGCTATATCGGAAGTAATAGAAGCTCTGGGAAAACTCGGCATAGGGATAGCCGCGACTATGTACGCAATTAACAGATTCGGAGCGGAAAGACTTGATATTGCGGCAGCGTTTGCCATAAGCGGTCTGACTATAGGAAGCGCGGTCGGCGCGTTTTATTTATACATAAGAAAATTCCTGATGAAACGCAGCGAAAAAAAAATACATGAAGAAAACCAATCAAAATTACCCGTAAGAAAAAACAATATTATTTTAAGCGAAATAATAAAAATATCCGTTCCGTTAATGCTCACATCTTCTATCGCAAGCCTTGCGGGCGTGATAGATACATTTATGATGAAACGGCGGCTTATCGCGCTCGGCTGGGACGAAATAACAGCTATAGGAACATACGGTCAGTATACCGGGCTTGCCGTTCCGTTTTTCAATTTGCCGAATACTCTTGTCGTTGCTTTTGCCGTAAGCATAATCCCGGTTATTTCAACGGCGTTTTCAGATAATAACATAAAAGCGGTAAAATCGACGATTGAATCGACGTTTCGGGTAGTTTCTATAATAGCGATGCCGTGCGCTTTCGGGCTGGCATGTATGTCCAAGCCTATATTAAGTTTGATTTATCCCGAACGAATGGACGAAATAATAGAAACCGCTCCTATGTTGTCAATACTTGGGGTAGGGATTGTATTCGTTTCGCTGATGACAATAACAAATAATATGCTTGCCGCTCAGAGGCAGGAAAGAAAAACGCTTATATCTATGGCTTCCGGCATGTGCGTAAAAATAATCGCGAGCTATATTTTAATAGGAATACCGGAGATAAACAAATACGGAACGCCGATAGGCACGTGTTTATGTTATCTGACGATTATGAGCATGAATTTTTATTTTCTCGCAAAATATACAAAAGTCGTCCCGGCTATTCGTCAGACGTTTATGAAGCCGTTTATATCAAGCGCGGTTATGGCGATATGCACGATTTTAAGCTATATGCTGTTTAATAATATTTTACACGGCTCAAAAATTGCGGTTTTAGCGTCTCTTGTAATCGCTATAGGAGTATATGCAATATGTATTATATTATTTAAAACGCTCACCAAAGACGATATACTGTTATTGCCGAAAGGCGCAAAGTTATACGAAGCCATGAAAAAGAGCAAATTAGTTGATTAAATCAAATAAAAACGGGGATAATATAAAATAAATGAATAAAGAGAATTATAATTTTGAAGATTTAAAAGAAATCATGCGTATTTTACGTTCAAAGAACGGCTGTCCGTGGGACAGGGAGCAGACGCATAAATCTATCAGAAACAATTTTATCGAGGAAGTCTACGAGGCAGTCGAGGCTATAGACAACGATAATCCCGAATTATTAAAAGAAGAACTCGGCGACGTTTTATTGCAGGTAGTGTTTCACGCTCAGATAAGTGAAGATAACGGGGAATTTGACATAGATAACGTCTGCGACGAAATATGCAGAAAACTGATAATCCGTCACCCGCATATATTTTCTGATTCATTTATTCAAGCGGATACTTCCGAGCAGGTACTGTCAAACTGGGAAAACATAAAAATAAAAGAAAAAGGTTACGCCGATACAAAAGAATATATAGAAAGCACAGCTAAATCTCTGCCCGCATTGATGAGAGCCGATAAAATCCAGAAAAGACTGATAAAACGAAAAGTAACCGAAAAACCGGATACCGAAAGTATAATAAACAAAATTTTAGAAATGTTTAAAAACAAGCAAATAAATGTAAATTCTGAGCTAATCGGCGAACTGTTATATAATATAGTAAGCCTCGCAAACGCGAATAATATAGATTCCGAACAGGCTTTATATGAATTTAATGAAGAAATCATTAAAAATATAAAAAAAATGTAAAAAAATTAAAATTTTTATCGAAAAATACTTGTATATTATAAAAAACTGTGGTATAATCATGAATGATAAAATTTTTCATAAAAAAGGGGAATTCAAAAATGAACAAAACACAACTTATTGATGCAGTAGCAAAAGAATCAGGTCTCAAAAAACGCGAAGTTGAAACAGTTGTTGAAAATTTCATCAACACAATCGTCAGCGAAGTGGCAAACGGCGAAAAAGTTCAGATAACCGGCTTCGGTTCATTTGAAAGAAAAGAAAGAGGAGAAAGAAATATCAAAAATCCGAGAACCGGCGAAGATATGAAAGTTCCTCCGTCAAAGAGCCCGTCATTCAGCGCAGGCAGCATATTCAAAGAAAAAGTTAATAAATAATTTTTTCATGCAACGATGAAAAACGGAGCGGCAAATTTGATTTTTGACCGCCCGTTTTTTATTGCAGTATCAGGAGGGATAAATTTTATGATAATATTACCTGCTATCGACATACTCGGCGGCAAATGCGTAAGGCTCTCTCAAGGCGAATACGGCACAGCTTCAAAAGTCGCGGAAAACCCGGTCGAAACCGCGAAATATTTCGCGGACTGCGGAGCAGAATATATACATATGGTAGATTTGGACGGCACGAAAGACGGCTGTCCGAAAAACGCCGAAATTTTTATTAACGTTGCGAAAAGCGTGAATATTCCCGTAGAACTCGGCGGCGGAATCAGAACAATGGAGACGATAGATTATTATATCGAAAACGGAATAAGCCGCTTGATATTAGGTTCGGTTGTATTACAGAACAAAGAACTCGCCGAAAAAGCCGTATTAAAATACGGCGATAAAATAGCCGTGGGAATAGACGCGAAAAACAGAAAAGTCAAAACTTCCGGGTGGCTTGTCGAAAACGAAATTGATTTTGTGGAACTTGCCGTAGAAATGGCGAAAATCGGCGTAAAAAATATAATATACACAGATATATCAAAAGACGGCATGTTGTCCGGCGTGAATTTAGAGCATTACAGAGAATTAAAAAACGCGTTGCCATTCGACATAAAGATAACAGCGAGCGGCGGCGTAAAAGATATAAGCGATATAATAAACCTGCAAAGCCTTGATATATACGGCGTAATATGCGGGAAAGCGGTATATTCCGGTAGTTTAGATTTAAAACAAGCCGTGGATTTGACGAAGATTTTTAATAAAAATGAATTAATCCCCGTGATAATACAGGATTATAAAACCGATGAAGTTTTAATGCTTGGTTATATGAACAAAGAATCGTTTAAATTAACAATCGAAACAAAACGCACATGGTTTTACAGCCGTGGAAGAAAAAAACTCTGGAACAAAGGCGAAACATCGGGGAATTTTTCAAACGTAAAAGAAATATATTATAACTGCGAAGAAAATACTTTATTAATCAAAGTCGAACAGACAGGCGTGATATGTCATACGGGAAACAAAACTTGTTTTTACAGGAGGCTGATATAATTTGCAGAATAATATTTTAAACGAATTATATGATATAATAACAGAAAGAAAAAAAACGGTTGATATTTTAGACAAAGACGGCGAAAAGTCATATACAAAATATCTTTTTCAGGAGGGTATAAACAAAATCCTGAAAAAAATCGGCGAAGAAACTTCTGAGACTATAATCGCCGCGAAAGACGCGAGCAACGGTTCGGGAGCTGAGGATTACAACGTATTATTAATCGGTGAAGTCGCGGATTTATTTTATCATGTTCTTGTCATGCTTGCCGAACTTGACATAAAATTTTCAGAAGTCGAGGAAGAACTAACCGAACGCGCAAAAAAAATGGGAAATCTGAAACAAATGAAAGAAGTGGATAAAAATACGTAGGGGAGGACGACTCTGTCCTCCCGGAGGGATTTTAAAATGATAGGCAACAAATGGGACGAAATATTAAAAGACGAATTTGAGTCCGACTATTTCAAAAAATTAAGCGTTTTTTTAGAAGATGAATACAAAAATAAAACTATATATCCCGAAAAACATAATATATATAACGCTCTGAAATTTACGCATCCGGCTCAAGTAAAAGCCGTGATACTTGGGCAAGACCCGTATATAAATCCGGGAGAGGCTCACGGGCTTGCGTTTTCTGTTCAAGAAAACATAAAAATCCCGCCGTCGCTCAGAAATATATATAAAGAATTAAATTCTGACATTGGCATGAATATCCCGAAAAGCGGTTGTCTTATATCATGGGCAAGTCAGGGAGTATTATTGTTGAACACAGTTTTGACAGTCGAGGCAGGGAAATCAAATTCCCACGCGAAAAAAGGCTGGGAAAAATTCACGGATTATATAATAAAATATCTCGGCGAAAAAGAAAACCCTGTTGTTTTTATTTTATGGGGTAAAAACGCACACTCAAAAGAACAGTTTGTGAATAAATCAAGTAAACATTTGATATTGAAATCCCCGCATCCGTCGCCTTTGTCAGCGTCAACAGGATTTTTCGGGTGCAGGCATTTTTCGCAGACTAATAAATTTTTATCGGACAACGGACTGAAAATAATTGATTGGAATTCAATCAATAAATAATATATAAAAAATTTTATTAATTATTAATTAAGAGGAGGATAATATGAAAACCAATAGGATAATATCTGTTTTAATTATTTTTACTATGTTGTTAGCGTTATTTTTATCGTCATGCGGAGATAAACCGGATAACTCCGAAAATAAAAATTCGCCCGACGACAAAGCGAACGACGGGAATAACGAAGAAGTCGAAAACGCGGAACCGGAAGTAAAAGAATACATAGCGGACGTTGAAACTTTTGACTGGGGCGGCAAAGATTTTAAAATTCTCGTAAACCCAAACGACAGCACTTTGGAATGGCGCGACGTTGATTTCACCGTCGAGGAATTAAACAGCGAACCTATAAACGACGCGGTATTCAACAGAAACATGACAATAGAAGATATGTTTAATATCAATATTATTCCCGTAAACGCAGATGCAGGGTCGCATGTCGGGAATATAAGAAAAACTATCAAAGCGGGTGATAACGCTTATGATTTAGCTTTTAACAGTACGTTCGACAGCGCGACCCTTGCTCAGGAGGGGAGTTTATACGATTTAACCGGTGTTTCCAATATTGATTTATCCCAGCCATGGTGGGACCAAAATGCCGTGAAAGATTTATCTATCATGAATAAATTGTATTACGTGACGGGCGATATAGGCACGATGTATAAAAAATCTTTAGGCATAATTTTATTTAATAAACAAATGATGCAGGATTACGCTCTGGGAAATCCGTATCAGTTAGTCGAAGAAAAACAATGGACTATGGATAAATTTTTAGAGATGTGCACGGAAGTATCGCAGGATTTGGACAGCAACGGCAAATGGGATGACCAGGATAAATACGGGCTTTTAGGATATTGCGACGTTATAGCGATAGGTCTTATCGGGGGCGGTGTAAAATTCGCCACGAAAAACAGCAGCGATATTCCCGAAATAACGTTCATGAACGAAAAAACCGCCGCAATATTTGATAAATTCACGAGTATATTATACAGGCAGGATTTATTCTGGAGCTGGTCAAAAGCAGGCTCAAACAACGAACGCTCAAGGGTAATGTTCGCGAACGGACAGGGATTATTTAACTGGAACGAATTTCATTCTATTCCCAACCTTAGAGAAATGGAAACGGATTTCGGCATACTGCCGATGCCGTTATACGACGATAAACAGGAAAGATATTATCACTCAGTAAATCCACACGTCGCTCAAATGATGGCGATACCCATATCAAACGACGAACCGGAAAAAACCGGAGCGGTTGTACAGCATATGGGAGCAATATCAAAAAATATTTTAACTCCCGCGTATTATGACATATCGCTTAAAGGGAAACATGCAAGAGACGAGGAATCTGTAATGACAATGGATTTGATATTCGGAACGATAACATATGACCCCGGATATATGAATAACTGGGGAAATCTCGCGCAGTTCACGCTCAACATGGTAGATTCATATAAAACCGATTTGGTTTCGCAGTATGAAAAATTAGAAGCCAAAGCGCAGGCTGCGCTGGATAAAATGATTGAAAAATACGAATCTGTAGACTGATTATTGTTAAATCTCAGAATATAAATGTAGGGCGTGACGACCCGGCACGCCGCGAATCTGATGTTATGTTGGTTATTTTCGGCGGCACGTCGGGGTCGCCGTGCCCTACATAAAGTTTCGAGATATATTAAAAAATAAAAGCAACTAACTTTCGCTTGATTTCTATATTATCATGTGTTATAATACAAGCGAAAGGGGGCAAAATGTTCGATACGAAAAAATTTGGGGCATATTTAGCCGCAAAGCGTAAATATATGGGCATGAAACAATCTGACCTTGCGAAAAAATTAAATCTTACAAGGCAATCCATATCCAAATATGAAACAGGGGAAGCATTCCCCGATATATCAATAATCATCAAATTAGCGGATATTTTTGAAATAACGATAGACGAATTAGTTAAATCGGGACTTCCTCCGTAAAAATATATTTAAAAATAAAAAAACAAATATTATTTTTACAGGAGGTTATTTATAAAATGGAAATTTCTATAAAAGAACTTTTAGAGGCAGGCGTACATTTCGGGCATAAAATCGAAAAACATAATCCTAAAATGGCGGAATATATATACACGGAACGCGAAGGCATTCATATCATTGATTTAGAAAAGACAGCAGAAAAAATTAACGAAACCTGTCGTTTTATTAGCGAAATTATTGCCAACGGTGGAGAAATACTTTTTGTAGGCACTAAAAATCAAGCCAAAGACGTTATTAAAGAAGAAGCAACGCGTTGCAATATGCGTTACGTGAATGAATACTGGATTGACGGTACACTTACAAACATGGCAAAACTACCGTCGGTTTTATTTATTGTAGACCCCAACGAAGAACGCAAAGCTGTTGCTGAAGCAAAAGAACTTGGAATCCCTGTTATCGCTATTGCCGATACTGACTGCGACTCCGACGAAATAGATTATATAATCCCCGGTAACGACGATGCTGTTCGCGCTATTAAGTTAATAACCGGAAAAATGGCTGATGCAGTTCTGAGAGTTTAAAAATATAAAAAACAAACGCTGATATTTATTATCGGCGTTTGTTTTATTTATGTTCACATTCAAAATATCCCTCTAAATTCAATTTATACACACCGCCACTATTTAACGTAAATCCTAAAATCTGCAGTAAATAACTGTTTTCTTCTTTTAATATAACTTCTTTTACACCGCATGAATTAATAAAATTAAGTGCGGCTTTTCCCATTATTATTAAAACGCCTGAATCGTTAATTCCGTCAATGGTTTTCAAATCATATATAACAGCGTACCCGCCAAATATCCTGAATTGTGCGATACCAATAATCTTCCCGTTTTCCGTTGTTTTATACGCGAGACAATCGGGGTTAAACTCAACCCTGCACAATTCGCATATTTTTTGCTGTTCTTCTTTTGTTTGAACAGGTTTTACTTCAAGCATTTCTATAATCCTTTTAAATAATTTATTTCGTTATGATTCAAATACTTCCATTGACCGGGTTTTAGCGTTCCTATATTTAAATTTCCAATGCATACGCGTTTTAATTTTAGTATAATCAAATCCAGATTTTCGCACATTCGTCTTATCTGACGGTTTCTGCCCTCGAAAATCTCTATTTTTAATTTTGTCCTGCCGTTTTTTAATTCTATCACGGAAATTTTCGCGGGCGACGTCATTCTGCCGTCAATTTCAACAGGTTCAGATAGTTTTTTTATAATATCCTGACTTAATTCGCTTTTGAGCGTGATATGATATATTTTACTTATTTCATGCTTGGGATGCATTAATTTATTTGCGGTTTCTCCGTCGTTCGTTAGAATCAATAACCCTTCCGAATACATATCAAGCCTACCTACAGGATAAACCCGTTCCCCGATTTCGTCTTTATCCAGAATATCAGAAACGCACAGCCTGTCCTGTTCGTCAGACATAGTCGTGACCACCCCGGCAGGTTTATACATCATAATATATATTTTTTTATTACCGGATTTTTTCGTGATAATAACTCCGTCAACCATAATTTCGTCAATTTCCGGAACTACTTTTTGTCCGACGACGGCTTTTTTACCGTTGATTACAACTTTGCCTCTAATTACAGCGTCTTCGGCATTTCTTCTGGACATTATCCCTTGTTCCGATAAATATTTCTGTATCCGCATTTCTTCCATTTTTATTATTAACCTTTTACTTTTTATTTTTTACCGCAACGTCATCGCACGCAACCAATATCGAATATCCCACAATTTTATCTTCATACATAAACGCCATTCTGCCGATTATATCGCCTTTTTTTACAGGAGCGTAAACAAACTGCGGCAATTCGATTTTATATGTTATATCTTCGCGGTTTATAGATTTCGGTAAACTTGCCGAATCAGCGTGTATATTTTCGCATTTTATATTTTCGGTTTTCCCGTTTACTACATAAACGTCAAAACTATATTCATGTTCTTTGCATAATTCTACGTTTCTGTAATTTTCAAACCCGTAATCGAGCATTTCTATATGGTCGTTCCAGTCGTTAGAGGCGTTTAAAGTTACTGCTACAAGTTTCGTGCCGTCTTTTTCAGCCGCCGATACAAGACATCTTCCCGATTTTTTTGTGAATCCTGTTTTTACCCCGATTGCGTTTTTGTATAATCTCAGCATTTTATTATGGTTACGTAAAAATCTTGCTCCGGCTTCGTTGTTTGAGCCGTCGGCATTTTTCGGATATATTATTTTATTTTTTTCGCTTGCGATTTCGACAAAAATTTCATTTTCAAGAGCGTGAGCCGTAATTTTTGCCAAATCATAAGCTGTTGTGTAATGCAGTTCGTTATCTAATCCGTGAGGATTTGTAAAATTCGTATTTTTTAGATTAAGTTCTTTTACTTTTTCGTTCATCATGACCGCGAAATTATCTATACTTCCGGCGATACTTATAGCAATCGCTTCGGCGGCATCGTTCGCTGAATTTAAGAGCAAAGCATATAATAAATCATATAAAGTAAAGCGTTCTTTTTCATATAAATAAACCGACGAACCCTCGGCTCCGGTCATTTCTTTCGTTATCGTGACGATTTTATCCAAAGGCGCGCCGCTTTCTATTGCGACTATAGCCGTCATTATTTTTGTCGTGCTTGCCATAGGCAGACGCTTGTTAGAATTTAACTCGAAGATAATATCCCCGCTGTCGGTATCGAGCAATATTGCGCCCTGCGCCGCGACTGACGGGAGAGAAACGGGAACCGAAGAAAAAACCTGCGCGTCCTGTCCCTCGTGGATTTCAAAAGCGTATCTGTGGTCAAATTCATAATTAAAATCAGAATCAACAGGGATTATTTTAGCAGGAGAATCATTATAAACTATTCTTTGAACACTCGATATTAATATTATAAAAACCAAAGCAAATATCAAAGAACCAAAAATAAATTTCGCAGTTTTCATTTAATTTAACGCACCTCGTTTTAACATATAATTTATACTTTTATAATAAAAATATATGTTATGATTGTTGCGTTAATTCTTAAATTTTAATTATTCGCAATATTCCCCCGTCAATTCGTCCGCGCGTTTCGTACACGAAAGCATAGCTTTTTTTACTACGCTTGTAAAATCGTCGGCGTAAAAACTTTCGAGGGCTTTTTCCGTTGTGCCTTTCGGGCTGGCGACTTCTTTTATCAGTTCACTCGGAGATTTGCCGCTTTGTTTAAGCATTTCAAAAGAACCAATAATCGACTGCAAAACTGCGGGATATATTTCATTTTCGTCAAATCCCTGTTCGGTTGCGCCTTTCAGCATAGCTTCGGCAAACAAATAAACATACGCCGGAGACGAACCGTTCACAGATATAACTTTATTCATTTTATCTTCGGGCAAAACAATAATTTCGCCGAGGCTATAGAAAATATCGCAGACTATTTTAAAATTATCATCGGTCGCGATATTATTTTTACATAAAGCCGTCATTCCTTTGCCTATAAATATAGGGGTATTCGGCATTGTCCGGACTACCGCGATTTCTTGTGCGATTTGCGATTCTATATAATCCGTCGTTATCCCTGCGGCGGTCGAAACGAATATTTTTTTCGTCAAATCAATCCCGGAGTTTTTTATATCCGTCAAAAGTCCCGAAAAATCCTGAGGTCTTACCGTGAGAAAAATAATATCCCCGCTGTTTAAAGCGTCGTTTAAATCATACGCTTTCTTCACATTTATATTATCGTACTTTTTATATTGTTCTTTTATATTATCATGAATCGCTATGTTCTGCGCTTCGAAACTTAATTTATCCGCAAGGGCGTATATAATAGTTTCTGCCAGATGTCCCGCGCCGATAAATACTATTTTTAAATCTATTTTCATAAATATCTCCTGTATTTTAATATATATTCCAATAATGCAATAAAATTAGTATCGCTTCTCTTATAAAAGGCGCGGCGAAAAACGATATAATTATAGTTATAAATAAAATTAAAACAAGATAACGCCGCTTTTTACCGTGAAACTTCCAGATTTTTAAGAACATAAACATAAAAATTATAAAATAAAACCAGAACAGAAGCGTTATATAATATATAATCGAAAAAGACAAAACCGCGAATATAAACGCCGTGACGCACGACCATATCACAAAAGAATATAATTCTTTATCGGTTTTACGCTTGTAATCTTTATCATACGGGTCAACAAAAACCATTTTTACGGTATTTCTTACGCTTACCATAATCAACGTTAGGAATACCGCAAGCACTCCGCCTAAAACAAGCATGAAATTCGTTTGATAAAACCCGTCGCGCATAAACAGTTTACCCCGCGTTCCCCAAATTCGTAAACGTATATTCGGGTATATTCAAATCGTTATAAATTTCGGCAATATCGCTTTTATTTCCGTTAAGCCATTTCAATATATCTTTTCTTTCGACAGTCACGGGCATTCTGTTGTGAATAGACCGCATCAACCCCCGCGCTTCTCTTGTCATAATCACAAACCGCACCTGTTCTTTATCTTTATTTGCGGGGTCGGGGAGTTTTTCGTAAATTCCCGCAAAATAAAGCATTGGTGAATTGACTGGCTGTATCAGGTATTTATTTTTTCTTTCCCGTATATTCTGGCTGTTTTCGGGTTTCGTCCATTCAAAAAAACCGTTCGACGGAATAACGCAACGTTTATTCACGATTGATTCCCTGAACATTACTTTCTGATGAACCCCCTCGCTTCTTGCGTTTATGATAAGTTTATCGTTATATCCTGTTATGCCCCATTGCATAGGGACGGCGTCTATATGGAGTTCTCTTTCCGGGATTAAAACGGGGACGGTATCGGTCGGGCGTATTTCGCCTTTCTTTAGGTTTGAAAATTCTTCGGTATCGCTGTAATGTTTTTGCATTTGTTGAAATATCCGGCGCATTTCAAGTACGTCGTCGGTATCGTCGATTACAAATCTTCCGCACATTATTATAACATCTCTTTTCTGAAAATTAAATTATTTTATATAAATTCACTATACTTATATTATAAAACAAATGTTTCGTTTTGTCAAGATAAAATTGATAAATTTAATATGAATTTTTAAATTTTCCGAAAGAAAAAGGACGGAAAATCCGCCCTTTTTACCGTTTAAATATATTATAGTTTATACGCTTTTTCTTTTCATAGGAACGCTTACATAGTTATCCCCGTTAAAATAATAATACTCCGCTTCTTCGTTGCCTTTTTGTTTACACCCGTTAAATTCATAATTATATTTGTCGGTTTCGAAAATAGTACGTATCAGCGTAAACAACTGCCACAGGGACTTTTGCTCAGTATCTAATCCCGTCAGCTTTTTAGTCAAAGCCCACGCCGTGTCTGTAGCTTTTACTTTGATAATTACCGTAGGTTCGGCTTCCAGAACATAAACGCTTTCCGGCTGATTGAAGTTGCTCGTTTCCTGACCGTGAAGCATGGCGTATGGTCTTTGCGCTATTGTATGGTCAAGCGCGTAATCAATACTTAAACATATCATGCAATCCGGCGTAATACTGTCAACGATTTCGTCTTTGTTGTCCTGAAACCATTGCCAACTTGCATTTATATCCGGTTCAGATTCAAAATCCGGAGCGACAAAATAAGATCCTGCATATATCGTTTTTGCTTTCTCAATGATTTCAAAGTCAATCCCCTCGATCGTTATTGTTTCAATGATTTTTTCGTTTTTTTCGTTTAACATAAATCCTCCTGATTATATTATTATTTTATCAGGCGCCTGATTTTTTTATTTGTTTTATAATAAGGTTACGTAATCCTTGTTTATATTATAACATAACCTAAAGCCTAAATCATTTAATAATTTCCTAATTTTAGAGGATAATCTGTTAATATTTGTTCATAAATTTTGATTTACTTCACGCGAACAATAACGCAACCAGTTTGGCTAATGTTTCGGGCGTATTTAAAGCCGCGTCTTTCAGAAAAAATTCCACGTAGAATTTGCCGTAAGAAGCCATAACCGCTGTTTTTGACGCGCTCATGTCATCTTTTCTGCCGACAACATACGCTTCAGCGTCTGCCGCCGATTTGAACTCCATCACCAATATTTTGTCATTATCTAAAATACCGTAGAACGGATTGCCGCTTTTCGGCTTAAGCCATATCCCGTCCACAGGCGCATTACGGGGATTTTCGTATCCGTCAACAAACCAGGTTCCGTCTTCAACATCAAATTCCGCGTTCTGCGCGGCTTTTTTAATGTCGGCAAGCGTCAAATCTCCGCTTGTCGCCGGAGGAATAGCAGTAGTGCCGCCTCCGGTATAATCGAGCGTCTTGCCTTTGAGATTTTCAACCGTACGCGTTGCGATAATCAACGCTTGCTCGCGTGTCGCGTTTGCGTAATTTATCGCTTCGTTTGTGTTCGGAGTGCTTTTCGGACGGAATGTATTGTCCTCAAATCCGGTGATTATTTTGTTAGCCGCCATAAAATAAACCGATTGTTTCGCCCAGTCGTCTATTTTAGCGTCGTCGGCGAATTTCGCCGGCTGCGTAAAGTTGAGCGTATATTTGCCGTCGTCGTCCAACGTCCAGCCGGGTATATACGCCGCTTTAAGTGCTCTGGTCAGCATTGTCGCCGCCTGCTGGCGGTTCAGTAAATCATTCGGCGAAAATTTATCAGCCGATGTGCCGTTTGTCACGCCGAGATTAACCGCTTTCAATATTTCCGTGTCGCTCGTGTCGGTGAACGGATTCTTAGTTGCCGCGACAGCTTTTTTACCCGTGAGATTTTCGTAGAGTTTCACAGCTACAGCCGCGAATTCTTTACGAGTGATTGGTTTTGTTAAATCTTCTTTGATGAGCGAATCGGGAATCAGTCCGTATGCCTGCGCTTTGTCGAGTTCGGTTTTCGCCCAGTCTGACGCGTTCAACACGGCGGTGACATAAGTGATTGGGCTGATACGTTCGCCGTCTTTGGGGTCAGTAGAGCTGTTTCCGTAATAGTTGTACGCAGAAAGGCTTTTGCCGTCCTTTGACATGGTAAAAACATATGTGACATGAGAACCGACTTTTTGGTCAGGCAGGAAATGCGCGGTCAATGTATCACCGGACACCGTTCCCTCGAAAAGTCCGTTATAGCCGATAAACCCTGTTACTTTATCTCCGCTTTGCACCATCATGGTCGAACCGTATGAATAACTGGTGATATGCCACAAACCCGTCCATGATATTGCCGAACCGGATTCATATTTCGCCGTTATTTCAGAATAATCAAGCACTTTTGTAAGTTTAAAATTTTCTTTCTTGCCGTATGTTTGATACTGATAGGTGCCGGTTATATTTCCATCAGCGGACATAGTAAATACTGCATTATCGAATACGCCGTATCCCGTAGTAATTGTTCCTGTCAGCGTGTTGCCGTCAACCGTCCCTTCAAATCGGTCATTACCATAACTGCCGTATGTGCCTACGACTTTGTCGCCTTCCTGCCAGAAACAGAAATCTTCTCCGGGGTTGCCGCCCCAAGGTTCGCGTTCGCTCCATCTGCCCGTCCACGGGTTCGCTCCCGCCGCGCTCGCGGGTATCGCCGGAATCAATGCCAGTACCATTACCAGCGCAAGAATAAACGTGATTGCTCTGCTTGTGATTTTTTTCTTCGTTTTCATGTTTTTTCCTCTTTAAATTAAATATATACTTTTGGTATTTTATTTTTTATATCGCCGGAATAACAATCTCAACTTCTTCTCCGAGTTTTGACGAACGGTATATGCCGTCGCATATCGCCTGATTATATAAAATTTCTTCACCCGGAACAGGGGCTGGACCGTTTGTTTTCACAGCGTCAACGAAACTTCTCATTTTCCCGTACCACATTTCGTTATTATAATCGTCTTTTTCAATAGCCGCAATAGGGTCGTCGGGCAATATATATGTATCTTTTTCTTTGCCGTTAACGTCTGTAAAATACATAACGCGCGAGGGTCTTTTAAATTTATCGGGAGTATTTATAACTTTTATTGCGCCCTCTGTGCCGAGCCATAAAGTTTCGCCGAGTGAATCAGCGTGCATAGCCCACGACTGCTTGAATACAAACGTCGTGTCGCCTTCCATTCTCACCAACGCGACAGAAAAATCGTCAACATCAAAAGCAGCCGCTTCTTCGGGAGTTGCGGACCACCAGAATTTAGGGCTTTTGCCTAAATATTTCGTCGCTATTGCCGAAACGGTCAAAGGTTTCGGATATTTGATAGCGTGCAGGCATTCGTCGATAGAATAACAGCCTATATCGCCCAGACAGCCAAACCCGGCTTTGTCTTTATCGACGAATGTGCCCCCCGGAATACCGCGCCTGCGTCCGCCGCCGCTCTGGACGTAATAAACTTTGCCGATAAGCCCGTCGCCGATTATTTTGTCGATTTTCTGACGCATATAATCCCATCTCGGCTGGAATCCGATAGTCAGGATTTTTTTCGCTTTTTTAGACGCTTTGACCATATCCGCGGCTTCCTGAATAGTA
>Ga0082212_10004856_pt1 | contig 18557 bp, 17 predicted proteins | sample TergutNt197P3_FD_71548 | JGI IMG/M metagenome (GOLD analysis project Ga0082212, IMG submission 71548) | Neocapritermes taracua P3 segment gut microbial communities from Petit-Saut dam, French Guiana - Nt197 P3 | ecosystem: Host-associated > Arthropoda: Insects > Digestive system > Gut ...
TTACATGGCAAATATGCAGTCTTGCGTTTGTTTCACACGCTAAATCTATATCGCGTTTCGTGAGTTCATCTTCCGGTTCGCAATGCGACATGATAAGCATATTATTTTCTTTGGATTTGAGCAAAGCCTGACGCATTAAATCAGCGTTTTCGACTGGTCTGCCGTCGTCGGACAACGCTATCGCTCCGGCTTTTTTTAGTTCAGTCAAATCCGTGAGTTCTTCGCCTTTTTGTGATTTTGTTATTGCTCCAACGGGCAAAATATTGCAGTACGCTTTTTTTTCGAGAATATATTTTATAGTTTCGGGAGTATCAATCACGGGGTTTGTGTTGGGCATACAGCATACAGTCGTGATTCCGCCTTTTATCGCGGCTTTTGTACCGGATTCTATATCTTCTTTGTATGTAAATCCGGGGTCGCGCAAATGCACGTGCAAATCAATAAATCCGGGCGAGATATAATTTTTGCAGGCGTCGATTGTTTTGTAGGGAACGACCCCTGTGTCGTTCCCTGTGAAAAATTTATACCAATCGTCGGAATCAATGGACCCGGCGGACGACCGAGGGCGGTCGTCCCTACAAATTTGCGTGATAACCCCGTCAGAAACCAATATATCTACGATTTCGCCGGTATCGACAAGACGCGCGTTTTTTATGATAAGATTATTGTTCATGATTTTTACCTGTTTTTTATGTTTGTTTTTATTCACGGCGGGACGCGCGGGGGCGCGTCCCCTACAATTAAATTTCTACGTTTTATCAAAAATATAGCTTTTTACAAACGCGAAAAATTCGCGTACTATCCCCGCTCCGACCATATTAAACGGCGAACGCGCCTTGACTGCGTAAATATTCGATTCCGGATATATACGTTTGGCAATTAAAACCGCCCTTGGAATATGATATTCGCTTGTGATAATTATAATATTATCATGTTTCAGATTATTTTCTTCTATGATTTTTTTAGAATAAATCAGATTCTGAAAACTTGACGAAGATTGAGCTTCTTCGTAAATTCTTTCATGGCGGATTTGCCTGTCGGTAAGATATTTTTTCATAGCCGCGGCTTCGGGCACGGTTTCGTCCGGTCCTTGTCCGCCCGACGTTATGCAGGCTGCGCCGGGATATTTATGTAAAGTGTCAAGCGTTGCGTCAAGCCTGTATTTAAGCAATGTTCCGGGGGTATATCCATAGACCTGACAGCCTAAAACTATAACCAAATCGGGGTCGTCGGGTATATCGTCTGACGCGTAACCCATGATTAAAACGCAAAATATGCCGAACGCAATCAAAAATAAAATCATGCCCGAATAAAAAACGGCAATCATAGGACGGTATATCTTTTTCAACCATTTTTTTATTTTGTCAAGGCTATACGTTATAATCAGCAGCGTAAAAAAATAAACCGAGGGAAACCATGTTCCGATATTTCCCCACTCCGCGCCGCCTTCGATAGAAATAAACGCGAAGCATAACGACGCTATAAACAATACAAGAAAAAATAAAACTATAATTTTCCGCGGCTTTGAAAATCCCAACATAATTATCCCCGTAAAATAATATTCATAAATCTATTATAATCTATTTGCCGATAAAAATAAACAGATTCCGTGTAATTTTACATTAAGTTAATCAAATATTTTTATTAATATAAAAATAAAAAAAATCCCTTGACAAACCAAGAAATTCATGATAAAATATAATTTACGGGCAAATTAGAAAATTTCTCTAAAATATCCCAATAATATCATAACATACATTTTACAGTTTTTCAAGAGCAATATGTGAATTTTTTGTTAAATTTTTATTATATTTTTCAAGGAGGGCGATTTATTTTGGAAAAAAGCATGGTTATCAGGTCAAATTTTGATTTTTCGCTTATGAAAATCAACGGCGACAGGCAATTTATCCAAAATCTGGTGGATTTGAACGCAAAAGCAAACAATTACGGCTTAGTTATAACCGAAACCATAGCGAGAGAAATCGCGGTTTACCGCAGCGAGGCTTTAATCGAGAACGAACGCTTTGAAACAAACTCAAACGCAATATCAAGACTGACAAGCGCGTTTTTGGAAACGCGCTATATAAATCAGGAGGATTTTGCCTCGACAATCGGCGAAATCATAAACCTTTTTTATCTAATCAAAACCGAAACCGAAAATACTATTTCCGACGACGATTTAATCAGCAAAATGCTTGATACATTCCAGAATAATCCGTGTTACGGCTCTATTGAACATATGCAGAGCAAAGGGCTTGAAAAAATACTGCGCGAATATAAGTTTGGCGATACCGAAATATGGGACGGCAAAATAATAACGCCGCTCGGTGAAATTCTTACAGACAGAAATGTGGAGGAATTGATAGAATATGAAGAAAACTGGAGAGAATAACGAAAATAATTTAGCAATAATACATAAAATAAAAGCTGAAAATATCGACGTAAACGCTTATTTTTTAAGTTTGACCGACGTCGCTTTTGATTTGGGATTACTAACTGAAGAAGATATGTCGCTGATTCAGGCGCAGATATACGGCATTCTTTCAGATAATATTCGCATGTACACAAACGGGGCAAGCGATTCTGTGACTTCGGCAGAGGCAAACGAACTCATGCTTGCTATTTTGCGCGTGCTTGATTCTTTTTGCATATCTGAAACGGGAAATCCTATCAGTCCGATTATAAACGAAAATAAACTGACTGATTTAATAAAAATATTCAGAGAAAAAGGCGGGATATTAAACTGCTACGAAAAAGGGCTGAAATTTATTGATAAAACGTCGGCAAAAGATATTGCCGCAGAAAAAATGGCGGGCGAAATGCGCGTAACGCTTGAATCTTTCGAAAATCTCTATGATTTTGACGAATTTGTGAAACTTGAAAACGAAATAAATTCAAGCAGTCAACAAAATAATATCGTATCGCAATCTGTTATGACCGACATGGATTTTAATATACTCTGCGAAAAAATATCAAAATGCAGGACTGCTGAAAAAAAAGCCGAATTGATAATAAAATCAATATCGTCAGCCGGGGATTTTCTGGATATTTTAAACGCGCAATGCCTGTTTGGGGACGAATATCTTGCGTTATATCAGAAACTTTCGGTTGAATCGCCGGAGACAATTAAATTTTTAGTTTCCAATCTTGAAAACGCAGACGACGAATGGCAGGAATATTTAATAAAATTTCTTGACTAAGACATGAATTTATGATAAAATACTTTTTATAAATAAAATGCTTATATATTTTTAGGAGGATAAATCTATATGGCTGAGGCTGTGATAATGCCCAGACAGGGTCAGAGTGTTGAAAGCTGTCTTATTACTACTATAAATAAAAAAAAGGGCGACAACGTTAATGTCGGCGATATTTTATTTTCGTATGAGACTGACAAATCGTCGTTTGACGAAGAATCCAAAACGTCGGGGACTATTCTCGCGTTGTTTGCCGAAGAAGGGGACGACGTAAATTGTCTTGACACGGTTATGCTCATCGGCAGGGACGGCGAGGATATTTCGGGTCTGCTGCCGGAAAACATAAACAAATCAGAAAACCCTGCGGTTGTTGAACAATCCGTAGGGCACGACGACCCCGGCTTGCCGCATGACAATACAGATATATTTACGGGCGGGCATGGAAACCCGCCCCTACAAGAATCACCAACCGATGGCGAGACAAAAATCTCCCCACGCGCGAAAAATTACGCCGAGCAGGCAAGGGTCGATTTGTCGAAAGTTATCCCTACAGGTCCGAACGGTCGGATAATCGAGAGAGATGTTACCGAGGCTGTGAATAACGGGTATAGGTTGTATGCAACGTCTGATGTCGATGTAGGGACGACCGCCCCCGATCGTCCGCAAACCCCCGTCGGCGTTGCCGACACCCCCTTTCAAAAGGGGGCTTTGGACGCGGATTCATACACCGACGTAAAACTATCGAATATACGCAAGATTATCGCGAAGTCTATGCAGGCGTCGCTGTCTGAAATGGCTCAGCTAACTTTAAATTCGAGTTTTGACGCGACTAAAATTTTGAATTTCAGAAAGAGTTTAAAAGATTTATTGGCTTCTTATTCGCGGAACGACACAGGGGTCGTTCCCTACGAAAATATCACGCTTAACGATATAATTTTATACGCGACTGCCAAAACCTTAAAAAATCATAAAGACGCAAACGCGCATTATCTCGGCGATTTGGGAGTGATAAGATATTTTAATTCTGTCAATCTTGGGGTTGCCGTAGATACTGACAGAGGGCTTGTCGTTCCGACGATATTTAACGCAGACAAACTTTCGCTCAACGAACTTGCGAAACAATCAAAAAAAATTATAAGCGAGGCGCAGAACGGTTCGATTGACCCTGATAAACTAAAAGGCGGGACGTTTACCGTCACGAATCTGGGTTCGCTTGGGGTAGAGAGTTTCACGCCTGTCATAAATCCGCCGCAGACGTGTATTCTCGGCGTGAACAATATAACCAGAAGAATCAAACAGGTCAACAATCAGGATATTTTCTATGACTGCATGGGGTTATCTTTAACGTTCGACCACAGGGCGTTGGACGGCGCGCCGGCGGCAAGATTTCTGAAAGAATTATGCGTAAATCTTGAAAATTTTGATTTGCTGTTGGCGATGTAGGGGCGAACGTCCCCATTCGCCCGCGGAACGCGCGGGGGCGCGTCCCCTACAATTATCGAACTAACGAACGGGGAAAAATCATGTCAAAAAAAGCTTATGTCGTCGGAATATCCGGCGGAACAGCAAGCGGTAAATCCACGCTGTGCGAAAATCTTGAACGGGAATTAAAAGACTATAAGTTATTTGTCATTCACATGGATAATTATTTTAAGCCCGAACATAAAAGACCGCATACAAAAGCGTTTGTATCGCAAAAAGAATACGACGACCATAATCACCCCGAAACTTTTGAGCTGGATAAATTAAATACAGATTTAGATAAAATTTTAGAAAAAAACGGGCATGAAATTATAATAATCGAGGGGCTTCTGACTTTGTGGGACGATGATATTTATAATAAGCTTGATTTGAAAATATTCGTGGACTGCAAAGCGGACGAGAGAATCGTGCGGAGATTAAAACGCAATATGGCATGGGGACTAACATTTGACGAGATTTCAAGCGTTTATCTGGATATGGTGCGTTACCGTCATGAAGAATATGTCGAGCCATCGAAATACAGGGCTGATATTATATACAACGGCTCAAATCCGACAGAAGTTTCGCTTGAAGTTTTAACTGAATATATAAAAGGGAGAATAAAATAACATGCATGATTTAATAATTATCGGCGGAGGACCTGCGGGATATAACGCGGCTGAACGCGCCGCTCACAATGGCTTGAAAGTCTTGCTTATCGAAAAAAACAAACTCGGCGGTGTGTGCCTCAACGAGGGGTGTATCCCGACGAAAAACCTGTTATATTCGGCTAAAATATATGATTACGCTAAACACGGGGAAGAATACGGCGTAAATTTCACGGGCGCGAAAATAAATCACGCTTTTGTCGTTGACAGAAAAGATAAAGTAGTGAAAAGTCTCGTTTCGGGAGTTTCTGCGAAATTAAAAAAAGCCGGGGCTGAAATCATCGAGGGTTCGGCTGTGATTCAGAATAAAGACGGCGATGGGTTTAATGTGATTGTAGCTCCCGGCGTCCCTCACGCGCAATCACAACATCAAATTTCAGGGACACCGGGAGCGGCGTCCCCTACACAAAATATATATTCCGGCAAATATTTATTGATTTGCACGGGTTCTGAAGCGGTTATCCCGCCGATTCCGGGGTTAAAAGAAGGGATTGCAAATAATTTTTGTCTGACTAACCGGGAGATTCTGGATTTGAAAGAAGTTCCGGAAAATCTTGTCGTAATCGGCGGAGGGGTTATCGGTCTTGAAATGGCTTCGTATTTTAACTCGATAGGCTCAAAAGTTACGGTTATAGAAATGCTTGATAAAATCGGAGGGCAAATCGACGGCGAAATCGCTGATATATTATACAAAAATTATATTAAAAAAGGCATAGATTTTAAACTCGGCGCGAAAGTCACGGGATTTGGTAAAGATTCTGTGGAGTTTGAATTATGTAGGGGCGACCATCGGTCGTCCGCGGACGCGCAATGCGCGCCCCTACAAAAGATTATCGCCGACAAAGTTTTAGTTTCGATTGGACGCAGAGCGTCAACGCAGAATCTTGGATTAGAGAACATTAATATATTGACCGAACGCGGGGCAATCGTCACGGACGAATACGGCAGGACAAGCGTCGCAAATGTCTATGCCGCAGGCGACGTCAACGGCAAGTCTATGCTCGCTCATACGGCATATCGCGAGGGCGAAGTCTGCGTTAATAATATACTGGGCAAAAAAGATAAAATAAATTATAATTCTATCCCTGCCGTTATTTACACAAATCCCGAAGTTGCGGGAGTCGGCGAGACAACCGAGAGCGTCAAACAAAAAGGCTTGAAAGCGTCGGTTCATTCGTTCACGCTCAAATACAGCGGTCGTTATGTCGCGGAAAACGAAAAAGGCGACGGGATAGTCAAGATTATAGCTGACGAAAACACGAGAAATATAATCGGGCTGCACATGATTGGCAGTTACGCCTCGGAGATAATCTACGGGGCGGCGATGATGATTGACACGAAAATGCGGGTTGACGACGTGCAGAAAATCGTTTTCCCCCACCCTACGGTTTGCGAAGTTATACGGGAAGGGTGTTTTATGATATGATATTATATAAAGGAAGGGCGCAGTGTCTTGTTGTCAGGGACGGCAAAATATTGATGGTAAAACATGATTCCGGCGATTACTGGCATTATTGTCTCCCCGGCGGCGGGATAGAACACGGGGAAACTCCCGAACAGGCGGCTATCCGGGAATTAAAAGAAGAATGCCGCGTTGACGGTAAAATAATAAAGAAAACAAGCGAATTTGCAGACCCGTTTGACGACGAAAAGTTTTTTTACACTTATTATATGGATATTGGAAATCAAACTCCGGCTTTGGGGATTGACCCCGAACTTATTGAAAATCCGATATTGGTCGAGGTTAGATGGCTGTCAATTACTGAAATATGCGAAAAAGACAGAGCTTATTTATGGTCTGCGGGCTTGGTTTCGATAAAAGAATTTTCGGAAGAACTGGACACATGGAGCAAAGACATAAGTTATCCTGATAAAATATAGAAATAAAAAGAATAACAGGAGGAATTTATATGGGAAGCGCAATAAAAGATGAAAGTATGCTGCCGGAAAATTTTAAATATCAAATAGTAGGCGGCAGAATAGTAACAAATATGGCTCCGCTCGCAAGCCCGAATCACGGTATAGTTTCAAACGGATTGAACATAACTTTTTATAATTATTTCAAAGGGAAAAAATGCAGGGTTTATCACGACAATAATTATATAAGAATTGATATTATAGCAAAAGAAAAAAATATAAAACTCCCCGAAAAATGCAAAAATGACAAATTCAGACCCGACGTTATGGTAGTCTGTGACAGGTCTATAGATAAATTGGAGGGAGTTGTCGGCGCGCCTAAATTAGTTGTTGAAGTATCGTCTAAAGGAACGGTTGAGTATGATATAACAATAAAAAAAGAAGTTTACGCGCTTATTGGGGTTGAAGAATACTGGATAGTCAGCCCTTATGATAAAAGAATAGAAATTTACGTTTTAGAAAACGGCGTATATAATTTATATGGAATGTATTATAAATATACGCAGAGCGAAATCGAAGCTATAGAAGAAGAAAACGAATATCTGAAAAAAGGCGGGATAGAAATAATAACGGAATTTTCACCCCCGTCTTTCCCGGATTTAATAATTAAAGTCGATGACGTTTTTGATGATTTAATCGAAGAATAAAATTAAAATAAATTATTATAGGAGAAAAATTTATATGCCGAAATCACAATTTTCAAACCCGAAAGAATTAAGAAGTCCGGGGTGGATAAAATTCACGGACATTCCCGTGAACCAGTACAACAAAACCGTTGCGGAAGTCAAACAGATTTTCACGAAAGACGATTTTTTGCGAATTTATCACGATATGGCTGTTATAAGAGAGTTTGAGACTATGCTGAACGAAATCAAAACCAAGAGCGCGTATAACGGCGTGGAATATAACAATCCCGGACCGGCGCATTTGTCTCTGGGACAGGAAGCGTCGGCTGTGGGTCAGGCGTATTGTCTCGGAATCGAGGATTTTATCTTCGGCTCTCACAGAAGCCACGGGGAAATTCTCGCGAAAGGTCTGTCGGCTATTGACAAACTTGACGAAAAAGAGTTATATGACATAATGAAAGAGTTTTTAGACGGAAATATATTAAAAGTCGTAGAGGGAAAAGAAGAAATCAAGGGCGATATTAAAGATTTAGCGAAAGATTTTCTGTTATACGGGGCTTTGGCTGAGATTTTCGCCCGGACTACGGGGTTTAACAAAGGTCTCGGAGGGTCTATGCACGCATTTTTCACGCCGTTCGGCATATATCCCAACAACGCCATAGTCGGCGGAGCGGCTCCCGTTGCGCTGGGCGCGGCTTTGTTCAAGAGAATAAACAAAAAGCCGGGGATAATCGTCGCGAATATCGGCGACGGGTCGCTCGGCTGCGGTCCCGTATGGGAAGCGTTGAATATGTCGTCGATGGACCAAATCAGACAGTTATGGGATTCAGAACACAACGGCGGACTGCCGATATTATTTAATATATTTAATAACCAGTACGGCATGGGAGGTCAGACACGGGGCGAGACTATGGGTTACGATATGCTTGCGCGAATCGGCGCGGGGATTAACCCCGAACAAATGCACGCCGAACGCGTTGACGGGTATAACCCGTTAGCCGTGATTGACGCGGTTTCACGTCAGAAAGAGATTTTACTTGACGGGAAAGGTCCGGCTTTACTGGACGTTGTGACGTATCGTGTTACAGGGCATTCGCCGTCGGATTCTTCGACCTATCGTTCAGCCGAAGAAATAGAGGCGTGGAAAAACGAAGACGTTCTGCAATCGTTCAGCAAAAAATTAATCTCTATCAAAATCTGCAAACAGAGCGACATAGATAATATTCACGCAGTAATAACTTCAAGAATGACGAAAATATGCAAGCTTGCGATTGACGACAATATATCACCCAGAATGGATTTGAGCAAAGACCCCAACGCAATATCGGGGATTATGTTCTCGAACGGCAACACGCGGGAATCGGTAGGGCACGACGACCCCGGCGTGCCGCAGCCCGACGTTTTAATCGCGAAAGAAGAAAATCCGAGGGTTAAACAGTTGGCAACGAAAGAAAGATTCGCGTTTGACAAAGACGGCAAGCCTGTGCCAAAGACAAAACAGTTTGGATTACGCGACGGTTTGTTTGAGGCGATTCTCGATAAATTCTACGAAGACCCGACGCTTATCGCTTACGGCGAAGATAATCGCGATTGGGGCGGCGCGTTCGCGGTTTACAGGGGCTTGACTGAATCTATACCGTATCACCGGTTCTTTAACTCGCCCATTTCAGAAGCGGCGATTGTGGGTTCGGCAGTCGGTTACGCTATGTGCGGCGGCAGAGCTATCGCGGAATTGATGTACGCTGATTTTATCGGCAGAGCCGGGGACGAAATATTTAATCAGGTATCGAAATGGCAGTCGATGAGCGCGGGGATATTAAAAATGCCCGTTATCGTAAGAGTTTCTGTCGGGTCAAAATACGGGGCGCAGCACTCTCAGGACTGGACGGCATTGACCGCGCATATTCCCGGACTTAAAGTCGTGTTCCCGTCAACGCCGTATGACGCGAAAGGTTTGATGAACGCGGCGTTAAACGGCACAGACCCCGTGATATTCTTCGAGAGCCAGAGAATATACGATATTGGCGAGCAGTTTCATAAAGACGGCGTGCCGCCGTCTGATGAATATTACGAAATAAAAATCGGCGAACCGGATATAAAACGTCAAGGAACCGACGTGACTATTTTAACGGTCGGCGCGGTATTATACAGGGCAATCGAAGCCGCGAAAATTCTTGAGGAAAAATATAATATATCGGCTGAAATCATAGATACAAGGTCGCTTGTGCCGTTTGATTACAGTTTGGTTATAGAATCCGTGAAAAAGACGGGGAAAATAATAATCGTCGGGGACGCGTGCGAGAGAAACTCGTTCATGAAAGAGCTTGCGGCAAATATCACAGAGTTTTGCTTTGATTATCTGGACGCGCCGCCGATTGTCGTGGGTTCAAAGAACTGGATAACCCCGGCGTTTGAGCTTGAAAAATATTTCTTCCCTCAGCCCGAATGGCTCATAGACGCGCTGCATCAGAAAATCATGCCGATAAAAGATTATGTTCCGACTACGGATATGACAGAAATCGCGAAAATAGACGATATAAAAAATGGCGTGTAAAGAATAAAAAAGCTTTAATTTTATTTTGGTATGCAGAGAATTTATGAGAATTTTCAAATGTAAATAAACTGTTAAATAAATCATTTTTCCCTTGACCAAAACATTATTTAATGTTATTATAATCGCATGGGCGGGCGCATGAGCCGCCCGCCCTATTTCGTAAAACAAGCCTTTACTTCAGCAGCTCTCCAAATCATAAAAAATCTTGTAAACTTTTATAATCGCAGAATAAACAAACCCAAAATCCCCCATAATTATAAATAGTAATATAAAACTATTTACGGGGGATTTTTTATGTTTGCTCTTAATCAAAAAAGAATAATTATCGCGTATATAATAATTATGTTTTTAGCCGGGACTGTTTATTTCAAATTATATACTATCGCCGTCAGCGATTACGCAAAAGTCATGCCCGCGTTAAATAATCAGTATACGCGCAGGCTGAGCGTAGCAGAACGGCGCGGTTTTATATTCGACCGGAACATGAACAGGCTGGCAGGGTTTGACGAATGCTATAACTGCATCATCGACCCGTCAAAAACGCAGGTTTCCCATGACGAAACGGCGCGTAAAATTTTTGATGTGCGCGACAATCAAAACGTCTCAGTCGAAGATATACGCGAACAGCTTGACGGCGGCAAGCCTTTTGTCATACGCATAAAAGAAAATATAAATAACGAATATATGACGTCGTTTCAGACATATAGACGAAACGATAATAACAGTTCACTCGCTTTGCATATTCTCGGCTATGTCAATAAAGAAAACAACGGGGTCGGCGGTATCGAAGAAGTTTACGATAATTTTCTGAAAAAAACGTCGGCGAAAATAGAAGCCGTTTATGATTCCGACGCTTTGCAGCAGAGTTTTGGCGGTTTCCCCATAAGAATTATGGATTACGGCTATAATATCAAAACAGGCATAAAATTAACGCTCGATATAAATATACAGAAAAAAGCCGAGGAAATCGCGGACAAATACCTGACCAAAGGCGCGATAGTCATAACGTCGGCGTCAACGGGCGAGATACTCGCGAGCGTGAGCCGCCCTGTTTACGGTCTTGAAAATATCTCGGATTATATAGACAGCGAAAACGGCGAGTTTGTCAACAGGGCTTTCAGTTCGTTTACCCCCGGTTCTGTTTTCAAGACGATAATCGCCGCCGCCGCGCTTGAATCCACGAGTAATTATTATACCAAAGAATACGAATGCACGGGGATAATCGATGTCGGCGGAAAAGATTTCAGATGTCACAGGCGGTGGGGTCACGGGAATTTGACAATGCTTGAGGCTTACGCCGAAAGTTGCAACACGTATTTCATGAATCTCGCCCTTGATATAGGCTATGATAAAATCTATGAAATGGCAAAAAAATTCGGCATAGGCGAAAAAACCACCCTCGACGGATTAAACGTCAAAAGCGGCAATATCCCCGAAATATTTGACCCGCCTCCGGCATTTATCGCAAATACGGCGATAGGTCAGGGGGAACTTATGATTACCCCCCTCGAAGCCGCGAGAATTTTTTGCTGTATCGCGAATAACGGCGTTATGCCGGAATTGTCGTTAGTGAAATCTTTTGTTTTCGAGGACAAGACTATTGACGCGTCAAACACAAACTCAAAAAAAGTTTTGAACAATTACACGGTTAAATGCCTGCTTGAGATGACGCAGGCGTGCGTTGACCACGGCACAGGCGCGGCAGCGGCTCCAAACTACGGGATAGCCGGGGGGAAAACGTCAAGCGCGGAATCCGGGCAATATACCGACGAAGAAATAACCGACCCGGAAACCGGGGAGATAACAACCCGGAAAGTCCAGATAGTGCATAGCTGGTTTTCGGGATATTATCCGGCAAATATATCTTCGTCTTATCAGACATACGCAATATCCGTGATTGCTGAGGGCGGCGTAACTGATAACGTCAGGGCGGCTGTAATATTCAAAGAAATCTGCGATTATCTTGCCACGGTTAAAATTACAGGATAATCGCAGGGGCGACCCTTGCGGCCGCCCTTGTAAATTTACATAAATTGAGGGCAACCACATAGGGTTGCCCCTACATATTTATTTTTTATTTTCTTCTATAAATTCTTTAGCCGCGATAACGCCTTCTTCGGGAGGGACAGTCGTCCCGGATTTGGGGTTTTTCTTTCCGCCCGAAAGCGCGAACGTTTCAAATTCAGAGTCGGAGTGCTGTTTTTTCGATTGATTTTTCTTTTGAGCTTTTTTATTCTGCATAATATTATCCTCCGGTAATAATTATATAATTATTATCCCCGTTACGCAGAATATTTATGCTATACCTGCGATTCTATTATATCCGCGGCTTCTTTTGTCCTAAGAATATCCTGCGGGAACACGTATTTTTTTAACTGCGGGTTGGTTTTTTGTTCTTCGCTCAGCATACGCATAAGTTCCGTTACCTGCGGAGCGTCAAGCCCCGCTTTTTTTATTTTCTCGAATTGCGAAAATACTTCTTTGGGCGTACCGTCAAGATATATTTCGCCTTTGTTTAAAACTATCACCCTGTCGGCAAGAACGGCTTCGCTCATATAATGCGTGATTAATATGACCGTCATCTTTTTCTCTGTGTTCAGATTTTTTATAGTGTTCAAGACTTCTTTGCGCCCCACAGGGTCAAGCATAGCGGTCGATTCATCGAGTATAATAAGCTTTGGCGACATCGCTATAACTCCGGCGATTGCGATTCTTTGTTTTTGCCCGCCTGATAATTTATGCGGCGCGTGAAGTTTATACTCCGACATGCCGACAGTCTCAAGAGCTTCGTCAACTATTTTTCTTATTTCAACGGGGTCGATTCCCAGATTTTCCGGTCCGAACGCTACGTCTTCTTCAACAATAGTCGCGACGATTTGATTGTCGGGGTTCTGAAAAACCATGCCGACTATGCGTCTGACTTCATTGATATTATTTTCGTCTGACGTATCGAAAGAAATATTATTGTCATGATTATTTATTAATATTTTGCCCTCGGTCGGAGTCAGAATCATGTTCATGAGTTTGGCGAGCGTTGATTTCCCTGAGCCGTTATGCCCCAGAATCACCGTAAACGAACCTTCGCGTATATCTAAATTTATATTTTTCAAGGCATATTCCGGCTTATTTTCTTTTGATTCCGGAGAGTTATAGCTGAAAAAAAGATTTTCTATTTGGATTAACGGCTGAGATTGTGTGTTTTGGGCTGTTGTGTTTTTTGTATTCATATGTTTTCCTTTTTTATTTGATGATTGAATTTTAAAAACTCCCCCCGACGGCTTCGCCGCCACCCCCCTCTAACCGCCGCTTTGCGGCTGAGGGAGGCTTTGGAGCTGATTCAAAGGCTCCCTCCCTGAGGGGGCTGTCACGTAGTGACTGGGGGAGTGGAATTATCGCAATTTTTTATGAAATCGTCTATAACTTTACATACATAGTTAAAATTTTTATCTATTTCATAATTCCTGAAACGTATTATTGTTAAATCGTATGCCTGTAAAATATCGGTTCGCTCTTTGTCGTAATCAAGCCCCTCTTCCGTAAAATGCTGACTTCCGTCTAATTCTATTACTAATTTAGCTTTATGACAGTAAAAATCGGCAATATAATGATGTATCGTCTTTTGCCTTTGAAACCGAAATGCTTTTGGATATGTTGATAAAAAATCATACCATAAATGTTTTTCCTGCGGAGTCATGTTTTTTCGGAGTTCTTTCGCTTTAGGGATTATATTTTTGTTGTATTTTAATGACATAGTTTAATTCTTTCATTATAATTTGCGTTTTTCTAAAATATTTTTGATAAATTTTTGATATTTGGGAAAAATTTTATAAAAAAGTCTTTATTAAATTAAATAAATATATTATAATATATTATATACAAGTTAATGAACAAATAGTTTAAGAAAATATTAATTTATTAAACAGATTAAACATAACAGAAAGGAACGGTTGACAGGAAAAATGAAAAATAAAATCACAGTCGAGCTTTGCGACAAAGAATATTCTCTTTTATGGGAGGAATCCGAAGATTACGTAAATTCCCTCGCTACGGAAATGAACAGAATGATTGAGGCTATGGCATATAATAATATGCGTATATCAAAAGCCGACGCGGCTGTTCTTACATGCCTTGATTTATGCGACAAAAACAGAAAGTTAAGCGAAAACAACGACAATATGAGAAAACAAATCATGATGCACGTCGATGAAATCGCTATGCTCAATAAAAGACTCAGCGCGTATGAACGTCAGAAATCGGCGAAAGGCGGCATAAAAAATCTTAGTTTAGACAACATTGATATTACCGACGATACAGACGAGAATGAGTAATATAATAAAAGAAAAACTTCCCGAACTTTTAGCCCCGGCAGGGTCGCTTGATTCTGTCTACGCCGCGATAAGCGGAGGGGCTGACGCGGTTTATTTCGGCGGCAGGACCGCAAACGCGAGATTTTCGGCGAAAAATTTCAGCAACGAAGAAATTGCCTACGCTATAAATTTACTGCACGGCAACAATAAACTCGCGTATATCACGCTTAATATCCTGCATACCGACAGGGAATTAAAAGACGTTTTGAAATTCGCGGAGCATTGTTATATAAATAACGCCGACGCTTTTATAATTCAGGATATTGGATTGTCGCAGATTATCAGAAAATATTTCCCGGATATTAAACTGCACGCAAGCACCCAAGCCGCCGGACATAATTTATATTCGGCGCAGAAATTATCAAGTCTGGGATTTTCACGCATGGTTATTTCGCGTGAATCAGACAGAAATAATTTGAAATATCTGATAGACAATTCTCCGAACAATTTCGAAATCGAAATGTTTGTACACGGGGCGTTATGCTCGTCTCACAGCGGCAGGTGTTTTATGAGTTTCGCGCTCGGCAATACAAGAAGCGCGAACAAAGGCATGTGCGCCCAGCCATGCCGTCTGAAATATAACAATAAATACATGCTGAGCTTAAAAGATTTATGTCTTGCGGGTCATATCAAAGAAATTATCGGATTATCCCCGGCGAGTCTTAAAATCGAGGGGCGCATGAAACCTCCGGAATATGTGTATAACGTATGCAAAATCTACCGGTCGTGTCTTGACGAAAAGCGAAACGCGACAAAATCCGAGATTGATTTTCTCGCGGATATATTTTCGCGCGAGGGATTTACTGACGGGTATTTCACGAAAAATCCCGGCGTGAGCATGTACGGGGTGAGGACGGAGGAGAATAAAATAGAATCGAAGAAATACGCAAATATTAATTTCCAGCTCCCCCCGTCGTCTGCGGACGACACCCCCCTCGCAAGTATGCGAAGGGGGCAAAGAATAAGCCAAAAGCCCCATTCGTTTACGAGGGGGGAAAGCGACGAAGTCGCAGGGGGGAGCAAAAACATAAAAATCAACCCGAAATTATGTCTGATATTCAATTCAACAGAGCAATTCAATCAAATATACGATTATCTCAAAACCGACGAGATTTTCAAGAGAATTTACAGGATTTTTTTGCCGCCTGAAAATAATATAAATCAAAAAATCCCGCATGAATTTGCGAAAATAACCGGGATAAGATTGCCTTATGTTATATTCGACGACGAACGCGAACAAATAATTGGCGCGGTTAAAAAAAACTGTATAATTGACGCGGTTAAAACCGCGGGCGACCACACAGGGTCGCCCCTACTGGTTGATAATATCGGGCATGTGGATATTGCGAAAAATATAAATCCCGATTTTGAATTGTTCGGCAATTTCGGGTTAAACGTTACAAATTCTTATACGCTTGACGAATACAGAAAAATGGGATTTAACGATATAATTTTATCGCCGGAATTAAATTTCGCGCAAATCCGGGATATAAATAAACCGATAAATTGCGGGATAATCGCGTACGGCAGGACTCACGTCATGATTTCTGAAAATTGTTTGACCAAAAATTCGGAGACGCAAACCCCCGTCGTCTGCGGACGACACCCCCTTTCAAAAGGGGGCAGAGATAGAAACGATAAAGAGTTTTATCTGACCGACAAAACCGGGGCGAGATTTTTTGTAGGGGACGACGACCCCGGCGTTCCGTCTGTAAAAACCAGAAACATAATATACAACAGCGTTCCGGTATATCTCGCAGACAAAAAAGATTTATATAAAAATCTCGGATTGTTTTTCGTTTGTCTTAATTTCACGGACGAAAATCCGGAACAAATCAAAAAAATCATATCGGATTACGCGTTAAACAAAGATAACATAAAGCCTCCCGAAAAATTCACGCGGGGATATAAATAAATTTAAGGAGAAATTTCATGAATAACATAAATAATTTAGAAGAATACATCGTAAATCTTTGCGATAAAGCGAGAGCCGCGTCGTATAATCTCGCGCAGTCGTCGCTGACGCAGCGCAATAACGCCCTTAAAATATTGTCGGATAAATTGCAGGAATCCGAAAATATAAAAAAAATAAATGAAAATAACAATAAAGACATGGAATACGCGAAAGGTAAAATCAGCGAGGTTATGCTTGACCGTTTGAAACTTAACGAATCGAGAATAAAAAGTATCGCCGAAGCTTTAATCAAAATGACAGCCCTGCCCGACCCGTTGAATAAAGGCGACAACTGGGTTCAGCCGAGCGGATTGTCAATCAAAAGAATAAAAGTGCCGCTTGGCGTTGTGGGTATGATTTACGAATCCAGACCCAACGTCACGGTTGACGCTGCGGCTTTGTGCATAAAATCCGGCAATTCCGTGATTTTACGCGGCGGCAAAGAAGCGATAAACTCAAATATTATTTTGGCTGATTTAATCAGGCAGTCGTTAGGCGAAGCCGGATTGGATTCAGACTGCATACAGCTTATCGAAGATACAACCAGAGAAAGCGCGAATATCCTGATGAAACAACATGGTAAAGTTGACGTTTTGATTCCAAGAGGCGGAGCGTCTTTAATACAAAGCGTCGCGGAAAATTCAAGAATCCCTGTAATTGAGACTGGAGTGGGAGTATGTCATATCTATGTGGATTACGACGCTGATTTTGATATTGCGGCAAATATAATCTTAAGGTCAAAATTCAGAGCGTCGGTGTGCAACGCAGTTGAAACCGTGCTTGTGTCTGAGAAGATATACAAAGATTTTTTGCCTGTCATGAAAAAAAGATTAGACGAATTGAACACGGAAATCAGAGGGTGCGAAAAAACTCTTGAAGTTTTATCAGACGCAATCCCCGCAACAGACGAGGATTATCACACAGAATACAACGATTTTATAGTATCTGTAAAAGTAATCGCAGAAGTTTCTGAGGCAATCGCGCATATAAATAAATATAACACAAAGCACAGCGAAACAATAATCACGAACGACATGAAAAACGCGAAAGAATTTCAGTCAAAAGTTGACGCGGTCGCGGTTTATGTAAACGTTTCGCCGAGATTCACAGACGGCGAGGAGTTTGGGTTCGGGGCAGAGATAGGCATATCAACGTCAAAACTCCACGCGAGAGGTCCGGTCGGGCTGAACGAACTCACGACGGTGAAATATCTGATAGACGGGGATAATTTGGTGAGATAAATTTTATATTTGGGAGGGTAATATTCATGAAAGAACTTGTATTGTTTTATTCTTATTCGGGGCATACAAAAAAAGCCGCGGAAAAATTCGCACAGGAAAATAATTTTGATATTTGCGAAGTTTTGGACAAAAAAAGACCTAATAAATTTGTTGCTTATACAGCGGGATGTTTTAAAGCCATGAAAGGCAGCGGACGTGAAATCAAGCCGTTGACGATAAACGAAACGCCTGTAAAATTTGAAGATTACGAAATAATAAATATTTTCGCGCCGATATGGGCGGGGCACCCTGCCCCGTCTATGAACGGCGCATTGAAATTAATCCCGGCGGGGACAAAAATAAAATTGTTTATGGTGTCACAAAGCGGAAACAGCAGTAAAGACGGAATCTCCAAACGGGTCGAAAGTTTGGGGCTTGAAATCGTTGGATATGAAGATATAAAAAGTTGATTATCCTGTAGGGGCTGGGGGCCTCCACAACCCCCCAAATTTTTTTTTTTTTTTTGGGGCGTCGAGGGCGGCGGCCCCCCCAATTTAAAAAAAAAATTATACACAGGGACGCGCACAACGGGA
>Ga0082212_10004857_pt1 | contig 18554 bp, 14 predicted proteins | sample TergutNt197P3_FD_71548 | JGI IMG/M metagenome (GOLD analysis project Ga0082212, IMG submission 71548) | Neocapritermes taracua P3 segment gut microbial communities from Petit-Saut dam, French Guiana - Nt197 P3 | ecosystem: Host-associated > Arthropoda: Insects > Digestive system > Gut ...
TGCGGCTCGCCAGTGAGCGGATTGTAGCCGACGATGGAGTGGTGGCGGGGGTGGCATATACTGCGGCACTGGTAATCCCAGATGAATGCGTAATTGCCTTCATAAGCGCTGGGCAGGTCCACATACCGTTCGATCATGGGTGTGATATAGTCAACGAACTCCATGATATGGTCATGGTTTAGCGCCATGGTCACATATCCGATTTTTTCGCCATTCTCATAAACCGGCGTCGCCCAGCGGATAATACCCTCGAAGCGCTGGCCGACCGGGTTCTCCTTCCCGGCGTAGGCTTGCCTTTTGGCTGCTTCGACAAACTCGGCGCGGGACAGGTTTGCGGTGTTTCTCAGTTCCTCAAGGTTCGGGTGCGCCTGATTCATAATAGTGGAGTCTTCACTTAAGAAGATACCGGGCGCGTACATGCCGATATAGTTTGTGCCTACATACGCCCCGATTACGTCGGAGACATAGATTTCACCCTGCTCAAGTCCCCCCAGCGCCTCAAAATATGATTCCGCCCCCACATATGTATTCGATTTGATGGAAACATCCATATCCCTTTCAGTCAGCAACGGGTAATTACTTTTGTGGTTGTTGCCGGGGGTCACATACAGAAACTCCACAACCCCGTCCGGGTTGATGAACGTGATTTCATCGTACAGGGGGACTGACTCATGCGTATAGAACTCGGGCGGCCTGTAGTTAAAGCTGCTCCCGTACCTTTCGTCGTCATTTTCCTTGTTTACCGATACATCCGTCGGCCCGTCGTATTGATACGCGCCTATCTCGACCCACGACATGCCGTCTTCCGCCAGTTCCCAATCGCCTTGTTTAGTAATCATGCGGTTCATATTATCAGAAAAGTCCTTATATGCCTCATCGGAGGGGGTCATTGTCGCGAGCAGCAGTATGTTCTGATCGCGGTCCCTGAGGAAATCCGCGACCGCGGCGGCCGTGTCGGTGGTCAGGCGCTCTATGCCCTCCCTTGCCCAGTCGTTGAGCGCCTTTGTGGAGTCGCTTACGGCTATGTCGCGCAGGATATGCCCGAGCGAATTGAGTTGCATCAACGCTATCGCGGTGAGCAGGATGATCGGGATGACTTTCACCACAAGGAAAATCAGGATCAGCTTGGGGCGGAGCTTCAGATTTATACGGTTAAGGAATCTGCCAAATCCCATTACTTGTTTCGTCGAGTCTTTATTCATAGCTAAGTTCCACCTTTTATCGCTTTAGTACTGGGTTATCAACCATAAGGGTTTACCGATTGGCGCCGCCCGCTTTATGCTCGTCTATACAGAGCTTTAATTCGGACGCTTGCTCCTCCGTTATTTCACAATCGCCGAAAAACGACGTGATGAACTTTGGCAGCGACCCGCCGAATGTGTCCTCGACGAAGCTGCGGCTTTGACAGGCAATCAGCTCATCGCGGGTCAGCAAAACCGATATAGTGGCGCCCTCGTTCTTGAACACACCCTTGTCGCATAGCTTCCTTAATACCGTGTACGTCGAAGACTTCTTCCAACTCATTTCGGCCGCGGCGAACTCTACGAGTTTCGTTGAGTTTACGGGCGCTTCCCGCCATATGATCAAGGCGAGCCTTTCCTCCGCAACGGTAAGTATTGCTCTTTGCTTCATAGTGGCAAATCTCCAAGTCTATGCAGTTTAGACCTTTTGATTCTAACATGCTTTTACCTGAAATGTCAAGAACATCTTCATCGTTTTTTCATCATTTATGTAGAGTGTTTAATATATCAAACTTCTGCTTGCCGAACTCCAACTTAAGTGTTGACGAATAACAAAATCCACTTGATAACCTGCGTGTATACGGGTATTATAGCTACGGAAAGGGGCGCAACATGAGATATGACTGCCTGATCGTCGACGACGAAGCTGCACTATCCAAAAGTACATGCGAATACTTTAACATGTTCGGCGTCAAGACCGAATGGGCGGCCGACGCCGGGGCTTGCCATAGGTTCCTGCGGGACAACCAGGCAGGCTTGATATTGCTGGACATCAACCTCGGTGATTCGTCAGGGTTCGACTTATGCAGGCAACTGCGCGAAACGACTGATATACCTATCCTTTTCATCAGCGCGCGCACCAGTGACGACGATATGATCCTCGCGCTGAACATCGGCGGCGACGACTACATCCCCAAGCCGTACTCCTTATCGGTACTGTTGGCCAAGGTTAAGGCCGTATTGAAACGGAACAATAGCGGGGTAGGGGAGGATGTGTTCCGGTCCGGGCGCCTTTGCGTGGATTTCCGCCTTGGCCGCGTAACTGTGGACAATACCGACGTGCCGCTGAAAGCCCTGGAGTACAAGCTGCTTGTATACCTGATTAGAAGCAAGCCCCGTGTTGTGACCAAGGACGAGTTGTTCCGGGAAGTATGGGCGGATACGTTCGTGGGCGACAACACGCTCAACGTGCATGTCCGCCGCTTGCGGGAGAAAATAGAGGAGGAGCCCAACCAGCCGAAATTCATCAAGACAGTCTGGGGTACGGGGTATGTGTTCGAGGCAACCGCCGACTAAGCCCCGCCGCCGGGTTTGGGCCGGATGTTTTCGCTGAAATGGGCGGGAGGGGCGGTCTTAAGATGGTTGTGGGGTCTTGCTTCGCGGTTACGAGGAGGGATGCGGGATGAAGAAAGCGCTGGTTATTTTACTTGTGGCGTCCGCCTTGGGGTTTGGCGGGCTTTTTCTCATGTTCAGGCAGGGCGCGACGCCGTCCCCGGATACAGTTGCGATCAACGATGCGGTCATGACCGCGTTTGCGTCCGGCGACCGGGAAGAAGCGGTGAAGACCCTGTCCGGCGAACTGTCGCGGGCGTATAGTGAAATGGACGCGGCCCGGCAAAACCGGGACAGGGCGACGTTGGCTGCCATGTGCGGCCTGCTCGGGGTGTTTACCGTAGCGTGCGCCTGGTTGATCGCGTATTGCGACCGCGCTGTGTTGTCGCCATTCAGGAGGCTGCGGCGGTTCGCGGAGAATATCGCCTCGGGCAACTTCGATATCCCGCTGGTGATGGACCGGCATGGCAGCTTCGGCGCGTTTACCGAGAGCTTCGACCTGATGCGCGAGGAACTATACCGCGCGCGTGAAAATGAGCGCCGGGCGAGCAGGAGCAAAAAAGAGCTCGTCGCGTCGCTCAGCCACGATATAAAGACGCCGGTGGCCTCTATCAAGGCTGTGACCGAGCTCATGATGGCCAAGCCGCCCTGCAGCGCGGAACAGCTTGAAATTATCATGGCGAAAGCGGACCAGATCGATCTGCTGATAACCAACATGTTCCACGCGACCCTTGAAGAGATGGAACAGCTCAAAGTTGTTATCGAAGAGCTGCCCAGCACAGTTATATATGAACTCTTCCAAAACACGGACTACGACAAGAGAATCCAGCCGTTCACGATCCCCGAATGCATCGTGAGCATGGACAAAGCGCGGCTGCAGCAGGTTATAGACAACATCATCAGCAACTCGTACAAGTACGCAGGCACGGAAATAGCTGTCGCCGCCCAGTTTGAGGACAGGTTCTTGGCCGTCGAGATCCGGGATACCGGGCCGGGCGCCCCGCCTGACGACCTGCCGCTGATTTTTGAGAAGTTCCACCGGGGCGCCAACGCGGAAGGGAAAAGCGGAACCGGATTAGGGCTATTCATAGCAAGGCATTTGATGACCAAGATGGGCGGCGATATCAAATGCGCGCAGGATGAACGCGGTTTTGCAATGAAAATACTGCTTGCAATGTGACGCAGGCGGGGGTTTTGTCGCAGGGCGCGGTCAACTTGCAATGTGACGCAAGCGGGGGTTTGATTGCAGGGCGCGGTCAACGATGCAAAATAGCGCAAGTTGGGAAAAAGACCGCGTTTTAGCATTTTCCGCAATCTTTTTTATGGCGGGGGACCGGGAACGGCGGAAACTGCTAAAGATTTAAGGATTGGTTAAGGAATGGTTCAAGACTGTTAAGATTTGGAGTGGTATATTGGCGCCATAATCTGATTAGAGAGGTGCTGGAAATGTCTACTGCAATCCTATCAACACAGAAGCTGTGCAAGACCTTTTCAAACGGCGGGCTTTTACAACATGTCCTTAAAAATCTTGACATGGAAATCTATGACGGCGACTTCACCGTCATAATGGGGCCGTCCGGCGCGGGCAAATCAACGTTGCTCTACGCGCTGTCCGGCATGGACAAACCAACGCTGGGGAAGATTTATTTTTCCGGGAAGGAGATAAGCAACCTTTCAAACGACAAGTTGGCCGTTTTCAGACGCGGCAACTGCGGGTTTGTGTTCCAACAGATGTACCTGCTTGACAACATGAGCATCCTGGACAACATCCTGGCCTGCGGCTTGCTGGTCAACCGCAATAAAAAGGCTGTCGCGGAAAGAGCAAAGCAGCTCCTTAAGCGGCTGAACCTCGACGAGGCCATGTGGCGTAAGTTCCCGAACCAGGTGTCGGGCGGCGAGGCGCAGCGCGCTGGTATCGTGCGCGCCCTGATCAACGACCCTACCACTGTCTTTGCAGACGAACCCACAGGCGCGCTCAACTCCGCTAACGGGGAAGCGGTCCTGGACGCGCTGACCGAGGTCAACAAGCATGGGCAGAGCGTTGTCATGGTCACGCACGACATCAAGTCCGCGAGGCGTGGCAACCGCATCTTGTACCTCCAGGACGGCACGATTTGCGGGGAGCTCCTGTTAGGCGCATATGAAAGCGGCGACAGCGGGCGGAATGACAAGCTGAACGGCTTCCTGTCAGAAATGGGGTGGTAAGCGTGAAAAACACTTGGATGCTCACCGCTGCAAACTTCCGCAAGAACAAAGGCCAATCCGTCAGCCTGCTGCTGTTCGTCATAATAGCGACGTTGCTGCTGAACACCGGGTTGATAGTGTTCCTCAGGATGGGCGGCTTTATCGATGAGCGCGCCGAGCGCGCGCACATGGCGCACTTCACGGCTGCGTACGCAGAAGGGGCGGAATCCATTGCAAACGGGCAAGAATTCATGGAATCCTATCCCGGTGTGAACGAAATCGAGATAATGGATGCAGTCGGCGGTATGGGCGACTATTACACGAACGGCTTTAAAAACACCTGCGAACTGTTCCTCACCCGCATGGACGGGGCGCAAAAAATGGACGCTCCATCCTTGATCGGGGATTCGCGCCCGCTGACCGGCGACGCGATCTACATTCCGTACTTCATCATGCTGGGCGGCGATTACAAGGTCGGCGACAGGTTCATGCTGAATCTTTTGGGCGTGGAGATCCCATTTACCGTCGCGGGAGGCAATGAGGAGATCATGTTCGGCGCGCAGATGAACACAATCTACCGCTTCTATATCTCTGACGAGCGGTACGGCGATATAGCGCAACGGTTCCCGCAGGGCGGCATGACGCTTCTGTCGGCAAGGCTGGAAGACGCGGGGGATACGATGTTTTTCCAGGCTGAGTACAACAAGGCGGTTTCGACGTCCGGTCTGCTCTATGACATTACGTACGACAACGCCAAACAAGCGCGCACCATGATCCCCACGATTGCCGGGATAATCACCACGGCTTTTGCCATCATACTGCTGGCCGTCAACATGATTGTCATACGCTTCCGCATTGCGAACAGTATTGAGGAAAGCATGACCAACATCGGCGCGCAGAAGGCGGTGGGATACAAAAGCGTCCAGATCATCTCCGCCGTTGCCACGCAGTTCGGATTGATTGCGGGGGTTGGCGGCATTGTCGGCGTAGCGCTTTCCCAGGCTGTAATCCCTGTAATCATGGGAATTCTGAAGCCTATGATTGCAATGGCATGGGATCGGGGGTTTGATCCGGTAACGGCGGCGGTTTCGTTTGCATTGGTTTTACTGGCGGTTACGTTGATAGCGTATGTATCGGCGCGTGGGATTGGCAAGCTGCATCCGCTTACCGCGCTGCGCGGCGGGATCGGCTCCCACAGCTTCCGGAGGAACCCGGTCCCGCTGGATACGGCGCGCGGGCCGCTGGGCCTTTTGCTTGCGATTAAACAGGTGTTGAGGAATGCCAAGCAAACTGTGACCATCATCGTGATAGTGGCTGCGGTGACAATGGCGTCGGTCGCCGGCGTTGCGATAAACCACAACATGAGCGGCGGGCAGGGCAATTTTGCCAAGACGCTGCTGGGGGAAATGCCCGAAGTCAATTTTATGCTCAGGGACGGCGGGGGCGGGGAAGCGTTTAGGGATAGGATGCTGGGCCGGCCGGAAGTGAGGAAAACGTTCGGGTTTGAATCAGCAACTACCCTGCTCGTTGATGAGATCGGCATTTCCGCATGCGTAGTCGAGGACTGTTCGCTGCTCGAAAGCACAATGCTCATATACGGTCGCTACCCGAGGCACGACAACGAGATTGCGCTCGGCACCTCGGCTTCGAAGGTCTGTGGCAAGAACATAGGCGATACGGTGACGGTGAGGAGCGGTGAAAACGAAGGAGAGTACATTGTCACGGGCATCGCGCAGTTTATGCAGTCAAACGGTTTTAACGGCATTATAACCGGGGGCGGATTGGCCGGGTTGCAGGCCGGCTTTGAGTTCACCGGGTATAACGTATACCTGAATGACGGCTCCGATGTAAAAGCGTTTATCGAAAGCGTGGAGGCCGCCGAAGGCGACATATTCGACGCCGTAATGGACATGCAGGATAACCTCTCCTCGGTAATGGATAGCTTGAGCAGCATATTCGCGGCGGTCGCGGCCGGCATCGGGGCGGTCACTGCCTTCGTGGTAATACTGGTGCTATACATGGTGATAAAGACGGCGATCCTGCGGAGAAGGCGTGAACTCGGCATACAGAAAGCGGTGGGGTTCACCACATTCCAACTGATGAACCAGATTGCCCTGAGCATGACCCCTGTCATTCTGATCGGCGCGGCGCTGGGCGCTGTAGCGGGGTACTTCGGCTTGAATCCGATGTTCGTAGCGTTGACGGGGGGCATGGGGATCGTGAAGGTCCAACTCCCCGTGCCAATCGACCAAACGCTGCTGATTTGCATCGCGCTGGTGATCCTCGCGTACGCCGTGTCGCTGCTGGTATCGTGGAGGATACGAAAAATCTCGGCCTACGCGCTCGTAAGCGAATAAGGTTTATCAGATAGAACTGTTATCCGGGAAAACATACGGCAACCCATAAGAAAGAGGCGGGCTACCGGCCCGCCGGACGCGACACATGGAGAATAACGGTATTCTGATAAGATGGTTTGCATAGCTTGGCGTCCGCGCCATCTCGAGTACAGATTCAGACCCCCATTGATATATCCAGCAATTCTGCCTGGTGGAGCATCTCTGAGTCGGAAGGGATGCTCCTCAGCTTTCCGGCAACTTCATGAAGCGGCACGGCGGTGATTTCGGTACCACGCAGCGCCGTCATATACCCGAAAATACCTTTGCTTATCAGCTCCCCTGCTTTTGCCCCGAAGCGCGAACATAGCAGCCGGTCTGCCGGCGTAGGTTCACCGCCCCTTTGAAAATGGCCCGGGACGACAGCGCGGACGTCTTGGTCCAGCTTTTCGGATAGGATTCCGGCAAGTCTGCTACCTGCCGTCGAGACTCCTGTTTTCCGCCCGTTATTGGGCGTGGCTGCTTCTTCTTTCGTCAAGGCGCCCTCGGCTATAGCGACAATCGAAAAGTACTTCCCATTGCGGTTTCGCTTGTCAATTACTTCCAGCACACGGTCGATGTCATATGGGATTTCGGGAATCAAAATGACGTCGGCCCCTCCCGCTATACCTGCGCATAAAGTAATCCATCCTACCTTGTGCCCCATCAGCTCAATAACGAAGACGCGTCCATGAGACGCGGCTGTTGTGTGAATCGCGTCAATTACGGAGGTCGCCTTATCCACTGCGCTGTCAAAACCGAACGTGATGTCCGTGCCGTATACGTCGTTGTCGATTGTTTTCGGAAGGGTCACTACATTGACTGCGTTTTGGCTAAGCAGGTGCGCCGTTTTATGCGTACCATTGCCGCCTAGTACAACAAGCGCGTCAAAACAACCGCTGCGATAGTTTTCAAGCATCATTGAGAGTTTGTCCGTACCTTCTCCGTTTGTTTCCCTCATTTTCTTGAACGGCTGGCGCGACGCGCCTAATATGGTCCCACCCTGCCTCAATATACCGGAGAACTCCATAGGCCCCATTTTGTGCCATATCCCTTCGATTAACCCCCGATAACCGTCGGGTATCCCGTACAGCTCAACATCGGGTACGAGGGTGAGAAGCGTTTTTGCAACGCCACGCAACGCCGCGTTTAGGCCTTGGCAGTCCCCCCCGCTCGTCATCAGACCGATTCTCATCTTTGCTATCTCCTCCCAAAGAGTTTCCTAACGGATATAAGGGCTCGATTTATCATAAATAGCCCTTTGTTGCTGTTTTGCTTGTTTACACTGCTATTACTTACTTCCGCGCGGATTGCGTTCAGACGCGCCTCTTGGGTAAAAAGCTCCTGCGAATTGATTACAAGGTCCGTGCCCGGTGGGCGGCGCAAAACGTATCTGTCGTCGGAAACCTCTTCCCAGGCATGAGTATTGTCCCTCAGCATTGTTTCCAGCATTCCCGAGATTCTGTCTTTCAAATCGGGGTCAAAGACCGGACAGGCGACCTCAACGCGCCGCTCTGTGTTGCGGGTCATTAAATCGGCCGATGAAATATAGATTTTTCTCTCAGCCCCGGTCCCAAAACAGAAAACCCGGGAGTGTTCCAAAAATCTCCCCACAATGCTTATTACGCTGATGTTCTCCGTAGCTTCTGCTACCTGAGGCACAAGGCAACATATCCCGCGGACAATCATGGAAATTTTAACGCCGTCGCAGGAAGCTTCCGCCAGTTTTTCAATAATCTCTTTATCTGTTAGCGAGTTGCACTTGATAATGATATTGCCTTTCTCCCCGTTTACAGATTTCCGCCTCTCCTCGTCAATGCATTTTAGGACACTGCTTTTCAAGTTTCCGGGCGATACCCACAGATGGTGGTATTCCCCCTTCAGATTACCGATCAGCAGGTTGCTGAAAAAGACAGCTGCGTCGCGGCCTAGTTCCTGATTTGCTGTAATCAGGGAAAGGTCTGTGTACAGTTTGGCTGTTTTTTCGTTATAGTTACCGGTTCCAATCTGAGTGATATACTGTATCTTACCAAACTCCCTCCGCGTGATCAAACATACCTTGGAGTGGACTTTGTAGCCCACAGGCCCGTATATGACACGGCAGCCGGCTTCCTCGAGCCGCTGCGCCCATTCGATGTTGTTCTTTTCGTCAAAACGGGCGCGCAGTTCCATGAGGACAATGACCTCTTTACCGTTCTCCGCCGCCAAAATCAAGGATTCCGCCAGTTTGGACTGCACATCGATCCGATAGAGAGTTATTTTTATGGATATGACCGAGGTGTTCTCCGCCGCCTGCCGGATAAGGGATAATAAAGGCGACATACTTTCGAATGGATATGAAAGTAGTATGTCCTTACCTGACAAGGCGTATTTCATCATATTCGCTTTTTTATCGGACGGTACCGGTTCGGCGGGGTGGTGGACAGACCAGATTATACTCCCGACCGTTTCATTATCAATGTGGCGGTCGATGAGATAACAAAAAGACAAGTCAAGCGGGGCGCCGGAGTAAAACATCCGCTGGGAGTCCAAAGAGAGTTTGTCGCACAGAAACGCAAGCAACTGGGGGCTTGCGGGATTAGTCAGTTCCAGACGCACAGGCGAAAGGCGCTGGCGCGTCTTAAGAATGTTCTTCATATGCATGCGGTAGTCTATATCTTCGTCCAGCAAGTCCTCCTCAGTATTAATATCCGCATTGCGCGTGACAGCGATTATATTTCTCTCCATCACTTTATATATGCTGAATATATACCCGGCAAAATAGAGAATAAGGTCTTCAAGTAAGACGAACCGGTGGCCTCCACCCTCCAGATTAATCAGCCTGTCCATCTCCGCAGGTACTGCGACAAGCCCGAATAGGAAGCCTTTCTTGCTCTCCAGCTTGACTGCGATATGCATCTGCTTATTGGCAAGATGCGGGAACGGATGTCTTGAACCTATGATCTGCGGGGACAGCAATGGCATGATATTCTGAGTAAAATATTTTTTCAGAGTCCTTAACTCGTCGAAGTCCAGGCTGTTTATATCCAGTAAATGAATATCATGGTGTTCAAGGCTTTCAATCACGGACGAGTAAGCCTGTTCCCTGAGCGTATACAACGGTGCAACGGCGCGGAAGATTTCATCCAGTTGCTCCGGCGCGTCCATGCCGGTCTTGTTGTCCCTGTAGTTATTGTCGAATAGCGCGTAATCGGTCAGCGTGCCGACCCGCACCATAAAAAACTCGTCGAGGTTGCTTGTGAAAATTGATATATACTTTAGTTTTTCCAATAGAGGAGTTTCATTGCGGTTTGCTTCCTGCAAAACCCTTTCGTTGAATTTGAGCCACGAAAGCTCCCTGTTGTGCATATAATCGGCTGTGTACGCAATCTCATTCGGCACGCGCGATATCACCTTCTTTCAGCGCCAGATTAGTCTTATCCCCTTGCAGATGCCGTATGTTATGACATAATTCAACATTTATATATTATATTGCAAAAGAAGTAGGTGCAAGCCTATCAGTGTAAATCTTATGTAATATTTGGGTAAAGTCCAACCAAAAATGGCAAAGCAAGGCGGCGCAGGGAAAGAATGGACCGGTTTGATCGCAGTAGAAAACGGTTCGTAAGTAATTGCAATCTGATTGTCCTGTCCTTGGCTTTTTCTTGAAAACACGCCCGGCCGCGCCGCTTTACCTGTAAATTACACAAAATTTACCATGATTTGATAGACGCACTATTCATGACCGGGATATAGTTCATGCGGCGAGTTACCCTGCAAAAACAGATTGGAGGTGCAAGACCGTGCAACTTTACACTGATTATAATCAAGACGGGACATTTGTATCAATTCAACCCGTACCGAGGGAGTACATAGAACCTCTTCCGGGAGAACTAATCGAGCCTGTACCGAAAGAGTTCATCGAGATTGATGAATAGCTTTTCTTTCCTCAACCTTTATGCCAGAAAGCGGCCGGTCAGGCTGCTTTCTGGCATAAAGGCGTCATGGGTTATATACTTTTGGGGGGTGAAATGAACGGAGTTAATGGCGGGTCCAGCGCCCACTTGTTTTCGTCGTTGTGGTATTACGCGGGAATATGGTGCGCCTTATATCCCCACGGATAAGTCGGGGGCTTTACGGCACTTTTGGTAATCTTTTTTTCCTGTTGTAAATATGCACTGTTGTATTGTATAATGACTGACGCGCCTAATACGGTTGCGTCCAAGCCAAAGCCCGGCGGAGCGCCGGCGCTTTGGTTCTCAAGGTTGGTTCTCAAGGTTTGAGGTAGCTAGATGGGAAAGATAATCGCTGTTGCCAATCAAAAAGGGGGGGTCGGGAAAACTACGACCTGTATCAACCTGTGCGCCGCGCTGACTGAAATGGGAGTCAGGGCGCTCCTTTGCGATATGGACCCGCAAAGCAACTCGACGTCGGGTTTTGGGGTCGACAAGAACAAGTGCGACCTCAATGTATATGATGTGCTTATAGATGGCGTTGACGCCGCAGAAGTTATAGTAAAGACGCAATATGGCGAAATACTGCCTTCAAGCAACAAGCTATCCGGGGCCGGAATCGAGCTGGTGCTGATGCAGGGGCGCGAGTTCGTGCTCAGAAACGCGCTGAAGGGCATAAGAAATGATTATGACTTCATCCTTGTCGATTGCCCGCCGTCTTTGGAGATGCTGACGCTCAACTCGCTCTGCGCGGCGGACACAGTACTTATCCCCGTACAGTGCGAGTACTTCGCCCTGGAGGGTCTGACGGACCTGATGAAGACGATAAAGATGACAAAACGGTCGCTAAACCAGCCATTGGAGATCGAGGGCGTCCTGCTTACGATGTTCGACTCGCGGACTAATTTTTCCTCGCAGGTCGCCGCAGAAATCAAGAAGTTCTTCAATCAGAAGATATATAAAGTCGCAATACCGCGCAACGTGAGGCTTTCAGAGGCTCCAAGCCATAAAATGCCTGTGCTGAGATACGACAGGTCTTCGCGCGGCGCGCTTGCCTATATGGAGCTGGCAAAAGAGTTCATGAAGCGGAACCGATGAGTCTGCATTGCAATGTAGCGAAAGGGATGTCATTTTTATGAAGCAGAAAGGCTTGGGGACCGGACTTGGCGCATTGTTCGGCGACGCGGCAATCGAGACTGCGCCCAGCGATTTTGAATACCTTCCCATACAGCGGATCGAGCCCCGTCAGGATCAGCCGCGCACATTATTCGAACAAGACAGAATAGACGAACTCACGGATTCCATCCGGGAGCACGGGGTGCTTTCGCCATTGATGGTACGGGGCATGGGCGACGGTTCATATCAGATCATCGCCGGGGAACGCAGATGGCGCGCCGCGCGCGCAGCCGGGCTTTCCGAGCTGCCGGCGCGGATTGTCGTGGCTGACGACAAAATGGCGCTTGAGCTGGCGATGGTGGAAAACCTCCAGCGCGAGGATTTGAGCCCAATTGAGGAAGCCCGCGGCTACAGGGCTTTGATGGAGGAATTCGGGATGACCCAGGAAGAGGTTGCCCAGAGGGTGAGCAAATCCCGCCCGTCTGTGGCAAACTCGCTGCGCCTCCTCGCACTGCCTGCCGAGCTCAAGGAGCTCGTACTTCGCGGGGAGCTCTCCTCCGGCAGCGCAAGGGCATTGCTGGCGCTGAAGAGTGAAGAGACGATGCGCAGCGCTGCCCGCACAGTTGTCGCAAACGGAATGAGCGTCCGCGAGGTTGAAGCGTTTGTAAAAAGGCTCGACAAGGGGAAATCGAGAAAGGCAAAAAACCGCAGTTCAGAAGTGGAATACCTGCTTGACGCCCAAAACCAGCTTTCTTCATCGCTTGGGCGGAAAGTCGCGATAAAGCCCGGCAGGGGCAAAGGCAAAATTGAGATTGAATACTACGATCAGGATGACTTCGACACACTATTTGATATGCTTGTCAGTATAAAGGGTGTTGACCAATAACGGGGGGGGGAACACATTGATCGATATAAAACTTATCCGGGAGGATCCGGACGGGATAAAGCAACGCCTTGCCAAAAAAGGCGCGGACTTGTCCTCTGAGGTTGACCGCATACTAGCGCTGGATGAGCAACGCCGCGCTACCATCGCCTCCGGCGAAGCTGCGAAGGCCGAGCAGAACAAAGCCTCGAAGCAGATACCGCAAATCAAGAAGGAAGGCGGTGACACAACAGGGATTTTTGCGCGGATGAACACACTCAAGGAGAGCATCCACGAGTCCGAGTCCAAACTACGCATAGTGGAGGAGGAACTTGACGGCCTCATGCTCAGCCTCCCTAACCTCCCGGACGACGACCTATCCCCGGGAGGGAAGGAAAACAACGAGACCCTGCGCTACAACGGAGAGCCGCATACATTCGATTTCGAGCCTAAAAACCACATCGACCTTTGTACAGACCTCGGACTGATTGATTATCCGAGGGGGGTAAAGCTTGCAGGGAGCGGATTCTGGGTCTACCGCGGGCTTGGCTCGCGGCTTGAATGGGCGCTTTTGAACTATTTTATCGATACGCACCTCGCAGACGGGTACGAACTGCTCTTCGTACCATATATCCTCGAGTACCAGTGCGGCATTACAGCCGGGCAATTCCCGAAGTTCGCGGACGAGGTATATAAAATTGCCAACCCCACGGACGAAAGGATGCATTACCTGCTCCCGACGGCGGAGGCAGCGCTGTGTTCGCTTCACCGCGACGAGATATTACAAGAATCGGAGCTTCCAAAGAAGTATATATCGTTCTCGCCATGCTTCAGGCGCGAGGCAGGCGCCTATGGCGCGGAAGAGCGCGGCATGGTACGCGGGCATCAGTTTAACAAGGTCGAGATGGTCCAGTATACGACCCCGGAAGGGTCGGACGCGGCTTTCGATGAGCTTGTTAAGAAAGCCGAGTCCCTTGTGGCAGGGTTGGGCTTCCATTTCAGGACGGTCAAACTCGCCGCCGCAGACTGTTCCGCCGCAATGGCGCGCACATATGATATCGAGATCCAGATCCCATCTATGGGCGGGTATAAGGAGGTATCTTCCGTTTCCAACTCGCGGTGCTATCAGGCGCGGCGCGGCGCGATGCGTTTCCGGCGCGAAGGGGCGGGGAAAACGGAGTTCATGCACACGCTAAACGGTTCCGGGCTTGCTACGAGCAGGATCCTCCCTGCATTGGTGGAGCAAAACCAGCAGCGCGACGGGAGCGTGGTGGTGCCGGAAGTCCTGCGCAAATACATCGGGGGCCTTGAGGTCATCAGGTGAATGATGATTGACGCGGGGTTTCGCCCCGCAACCCGAGGGCTTGTTGCGCCCAAGGGCGAATCCGGTAAATCCACAGGAATGGGGTGTTGATTCTTGGCAAAAAAAAGAAGCAGGAAAAAGCAGGAGGAGGAGCATCTGGTAAAAGTGAAAACATTCTTCAATGAGTTTAAGACCTTCGCGCTCAAAGGCAACATGGTCGAGATGGCAGTCGGTATCATCATTGGCGGCGCTTTTACGGCGCTCATCACGTCAATCGTCGTGAACATAGCAACGCCGTTGATTGGTATACTCATAGGCGTAGACTTCACAGCCTGGTCTATAGAGTTGCCCCGTTTATACGGGAATGCCGAACCAAGCATCCTGAACCTCGGGTTATTCCTCAATAGCGTTATCAGCTTTATAATTATCGCATTCGTCGTATTTATTTTCGTTAAGGCCCTCAATAAGTTCAGAAGGAAACCCGAGGATCCGCCAACGCCGCCTCCTGAGCCGACGAATGAGGAACTTCTGCTTGCCGAAATCCGTGACATCCTGAAAGAAGCAAACGGGATAGCAGATTCCGATGCTGCGGTTTCGGATACTGCAGAAAACGAAAGTGCCGTATGACATCGGGAGATTCGCCGCTTTGTACCGGCGGGTTGCACGGCATTATGTCGGGCGGAGCGGAGGATTTCGGGATAGCTCTTTCACGTAAAGCCGTCGAGGCATTCGAGTCATATTACCAATTCCTCGAAGAGCAGAGGAAAAACTATAACCTCACCGCAATAACCGGCGAGGCTGACGTCGGGCGTTTGCACTTCCTGGATTGCATCGCCCTTCTGGCTATCTATGATTTTCGCGGCGCCCGCGTGATTGACGTAGGGAGCGGGGCGGGGTTCCCCGGCGTCCCCCTCAAGATTGCGGAGCCGTCCATTGAACTGACACTATTGGATTCGTCCGGGAAGAAGGCGGCGTTTCTATCCCAACTGTGCCGGCTCCTCGATATCTCTGCATATTGCGTAGAGCAAAGGGCGGAGGACGCTGCAAGGAAGCCGGAGTTCAGGGGGCAATATGACGTCGCGGTCTCTAGGGCGGTCGCGGGGCTCGGTCTTTTAAGCGAGCTTTGCCTGCCGTTCGTCCGCACCGGAGGGATGTTTATTGCAATGAAGGGCGCAAATCCCGATGATGAGATAGCAAAAGCGCAAAGTGCGATATCGGCGCTTGGCGCGCAGTTGCATGACTGCCGCTACTATACAATACCCGGGACTGATGTTTCCCACTGCGCGGTGCTCATACAGAAAACATCAGTTACCCCGGAGAAGTACCCCCGGCGGTTTTCAAGGATGCAAAACTCGCCGATTTGAGAGGCTGCAAGGGCAGCGGGATAGCGCCGGGTTCCAAGCTGTTTGAGCAAAATGTTTCACGTGAAACAATTCATAAAGGTACAGCAATTTGGCATGCAGCATAAAAACTGCCGATTAGCAAGTTTGCACATTTGACTCCTACTTCCTGCGCGGCGGGAGAGGGGCCGGTTGTGCCAAACATACCCGCCTTTATCAGGCGCCGCAATGTGTTTCAGGCAATGTTTCACGTGAAACATCGAAATCGAAAGGAATGCTTGTAAGGATGAACAGAGAAGATATAGTTGAAAGCGCCATCAGGTTTACACAGGAGTCACCCCTCAACTACATCAGGCGGGAAGACGCATTAAGCCCGGGCTGTTCGGGTATGAGGCTGTTCGACCCGCCCATTTTTGCTTTCGGCCCCGCGAATGACGATCTATACACCGAGTTCCTGTCGCCCGGAATCATTGGCGGACACTTCCTGCCTCCCGCAAAATGGCTCCCGGGCGCCAGAACGGTGATTTCGTTTTTCCTCCCATATACTGAAAGGATCAGGCTGGCTAACGCGGAAAACTACCAATGGCCGGCTGTGGAATGGTTGCATGGAAGATATGAGGGGCAGGTTTTCGTGGCGGAGCTCTCCGAGCATATAAATAGAATACTTGCAGACTCAAATCATGCCAGTGTCGCGCCTTCGTTGGATCCGGGATTTATGATGGGCAACGAAAGCGGGAGGAACACTTCGAACTGGTCGGAAAGGCATATCGCTTATGCATGTGGTTTAGGGACCTTTAGCCTTTCAAAGGGGCTTATCACGGATAAGGGTACCTGCGGGCGGTTCGGGAGCGTCGTGACCGATTTATGCTTGCCGACCGACCAAAGGCTATACAGTGAAGCCGAAGAATACTGCACAAAATGCGGCGTTTGTGCCGCGAACTGCCCCTCGAACGCAATCTCGGAAGAAGGTAAGAACGATGCGCTTTGCGCTGAGTTCCTTAAGAAAACGATTGAGAAGCATACCCCGCGGTACGGCTGCGGCAAGTGCCAGGTTGGCGTTCCGTGCGAAAGCGGAAGGCCCTAGACACTTCGGCTTTGACACACGCCGCAAAAAAAAAAAGGAGTCATTTTTATCAAGCAAAAAAAAGGCTTAGGATCGGAGGATAACTATAAGCAACACAAAAAGCACTGCAGGAACTCAGTCTTTAAGGCACCCGAGCGGGATTACCCAAACGCTGTCATCTCTCTGGTATGCTATTTGCGTCGCCGTTAGTATTGCTAAAAATGAAGGCTCTCCCATTCTCTCAGAGTCGACATTTTTTTTAAACTTCAGCAGATTCCTTGCCGCCGACTCTTCCTCGTTGCCTCCCATCTTTATTTCAACAGCGCCCCAGCGACCGTCGGAAAGCTCTATGACAGCGTCAATTTCGTTGTCCTGCTTATCTCTGTAGTAATAGACACGGCCGTTCAGGCTGTCCGCGTATACCCTCAAATCGCGAATGGCCATAGACTCGAAAAGCAGCCCAAAAGTGTTGAAATCGCGAAAGAGTTTTTCTTTATTGGCTCCGAGCAGAACTCCTGCTATGGATGGATCTGCCAGATGCCTTTTCGGGGTGGTCCTTATCGCGGTTTTCGTACGCATCGAAACACCCCATACGGGCAGATCGTCAATGACATACAGCTTCTTCAAGGCGTTTGCATATTCTGCAATAGTTTTATCAGAAAGCGTTGAATCAGTTGCGGTCAAGTCCGCAAGAATCGTAGCATTGTTAACCGGCGCCGATATGTGCCGCGCGATTGAACGCAGTAAACTACGTACACGTGCGGGATTTCGCTTTTTTCCGTCAACACGCGACATGTCGTCGTTAAGCAACGCGTTTATATAATCAAGGACGGTTTGCATAGCCACATCTGTTCTTTTCTCCTTCACTGTTTCAGGCCATCCGCCGCGAAGCATAACGTAGCTGATATCGTCGATTGTCAGTTTTGAGGTCCCAACCATTCCTGTTTCCCCGCGGAACAAGGCTGCCAGCGATACTTCACCTGTGGATTCATTTGACTCGAAAAGAGACATTGTCTGCATTTCCAGTCTCGAAATTCGTCCCGCCCCGCTGTGCATGTTTTTTGCAGTTGCAGGGACGACCGAGCCGGTCAATATGAACTGCCCCCTTTCTTTCCGCCGATCGACTGTAAAACGGATGGCGTTCCACAAAACAGGGGCGTCCTGCCATTCATCGATGAGCCTCGGAGTTTCGCCTTCCAATAATTCTGAGGGTTTGAGTGACGCCATTTTGAGATGTGTTTCCGCAAGGTCAGGGTGCTGCATATACAATGCGCTTTTCGCAAACTGCTTTGCTGTTTCAGTTTTGCCGCACCATTTGGGGCCGACAATTAAAACCGCTCCGGAGGATTGAAGTGCGAGCGCCATCTTTTTGTCTGCAATTCGAGGCATATAATCAGCATTCATTACCATCACCAATGGACAGTATACCTAAAACTTCCGGATTTGGCAATAATAAACTTCCGGATTTGGCTAAAATAATATTCCGGATTTGGCGGGTAATGAAAAAAGATGTTAATTGCCATTTCAAAGGCAAGATAGTAGGCAATAAGTCTGACAGTGCTGAGAAATGCTGCATTTCGGATGGCAGCAGCTAGTAGGGGATCTGCATCGGACGGAAAAAGATCCGCCTCGCGCGGGTCTTTCGCGGCCACAACAGAGCCTAAAACCTGAATGATTTGACACTCCCCTCTGGCTTTAGTCATGGGGAGTGTCAAAATAATATCCTTTCGGGTTTTTGTCAAGAGGAACTTTTCAATAACCGTAAATATTTGCAAAACGGACATAAAAAATGGCGCAAAACGCGCCTTG
>Ga0082212_10004858_pt1 | contig 18552 bp, 10 predicted proteins | sample TergutNt197P3_FD_71548 | JGI IMG/M metagenome (GOLD analysis project Ga0082212, IMG submission 71548) | Neocapritermes taracua P3 segment gut microbial communities from Petit-Saut dam, French Guiana - Nt197 P3 | ecosystem: Host-associated > Arthropoda: Insects > Digestive system > Gut ...
GGGACTGGAACCGTGAACTGATAGAATCGCTGGATTTGGGAATGCTCAATTTCCCGCAAATCCATAACGGAAATGAACCGGCGGCGTTTTACCGTTCCGGCGACGGGAAACGCATTCCCATATATGCGGCCGCGGGCGATAATCAGGCCGCGATTTTCGGCGTAAATGCGGAAGATGACAGCATCGTAATAAATATTGGCACGGGCGGACAGATATGCTATATCGACAGGAACCTGTGTTTCGGCGGTTACGAAACCCGCCCTTATTTTAACGGGGGAAGCTTGCGCGTCATTGCACAGCTCCCGTCGGGCAGGGCATTGAAAGTTCTGATGGATTTCGCGGCAGGCGTCGGGATGCAGCTTTTCGGCGCGAATACGGACGGCGGCGATACCACAGCTCTTTGGGAGCGCATCAATGAGCTGACCGAACAGGCGGAGCGCGAAAATGCCCCGTTGACAGTGGGAATGAACTTTTTTGACGCCGCCGATTCCGGGGGCGGATATATCAGAGGGATAAACACGGGCAATTTGAATATAGGCAACCTGTTTTGCAGCGCATACGCATCTATGGCGGACGAGTACCGCGCGGCCTGCGACAGGCTCTTTGCGGGCGGAGAAAGGAAAGCGGCGAGAGTGATTTGCACCGGGGGCGTTATACAGAAAACGCCGATGTTGCTGAAAATGATCGGGGAACGTTTTGATATACCCTGCGTTCCCGCCTCCGGTACGGAAGATGTGATGAACGGATTGATGCGGCTGGCAGAATATTATATATAAATTATTTATCGCCGAACCGTTTCCGGATTTCCAGCGCTTGTTCGCGGTTTTCGACAATACAGGAAACCGCCAGGCCGCGGCGCGGCAATCTTTTAAATAAGTCGTCAAGTTCGTCCAAAGACATATTGCCCCATATAATCAAAGGCTTACGGGATAAAATGCCCGCATGAATCGAATGAAGTTCGGCAACTGCGGGGCCTCCTTCGTCGACGTGAAGCTCAAAGGCGAGCATACCTGCGTCGATATAACTTTCCCACGGCAGGAAACCTACCGGGTGCTGGTGAATCACACAGTGCGGGAAAGCGGCGGCGATTCTGTTCAAATGCTTTTCTATACAGCCATGATACAGTTCCGGTGAGAGCAGCGCGACGGCGTCCTCCTGCAGCCAGACTGTTCCGGCGGGAACCCACGTATTATAGAAGAAAGAACCGAGGCCGCCGTAAAATTCGGGAATAGAATTAAGCTGCATTTGCCCGAAGCGTATAATGATATCGGCAATGTCTGAACAAATTTTGTCAGATTCTTCGGGATTGTCAATCAAATCGAATACAAATTCGTTTCCCCGCAGCGCGAACAGCACGTCGCTGACCCCGCGCATACGGGTAACGCCGAGGGGATAAAGCCCCCCGGCGGTTTTCGCGTCCTGTTCAATCATGGCGCGCGCCAGTACCGCCCATTTATGCTTGCCGGAAAACGGCTCGGTTTCCATTCCCCCGCTTTTAAACGGGCGGGCATAGATTGCGCCGGATTCATGGTTTGCGTAAAGTTCCATTCCCGCGAAAACTTCGATCCACGGTATGCCGTAAAACGGGCTTGCAGTAAAAATAAAGTCGCCTCCGTATTCCTCGTGTATCTCAAACAGCCTCAGGTTATCCTGCGCATAGCATACCGGGTCAAAATCGTCCGGGCGCAGGGGTCTGTCCTCTGGCAGATCTTTTGCGGCGGGGGATCTGACAAACGGATATTCGCTGACCGCTGAAAAGCCTATCAGCGGACGCTCGTTTTCAAAAGCGTACAGGCGTTTAAAATTTTCTATGCGGTGTTCCATAGATAGAAGCATCGTTCAATCCTCATCAGGTGCCGAATATTTCTTTAACGCTGTTCAGCGTTTTAAGACCTTTACAAAGCTTTATATAATATCAATTCAGATGTGTTTATAGTTTCAAGGGTTATATTAATTCCCGTATTCGCGAGTTCAAAGCCGCTTATTTCAAATACGCTCCCGGTGTTTTTTCGCGTAACCTCATAAGTTTTGCCCTCGTCAATGCCGCTTAACCTCAAATTATATGTATCCCTGCCTTCATCAAGCTTGAACACGCCGCAATAGCCTCTGGATTTATCTTTTGCGCCGTATTCGAGAACGCAGAAAGAAGAGGGCTGAACCATACCGATATACGGCGTATGATGATACACGACAGGGTTGTTTTCCATGACAGGGCGACAGAATCCTTTGGCGAGTTCTATATATTCGCGGGTTTTCTTGAAATATATGCTGTTTCTGTCGGCGTTCTGCGCTCCGAAGCCCACAAATATCGGGATAGCGAACAGTGTCACGCGCAGGTGCGTCTCTATGTCGGCAAGCTGATGCGCGTAATTTATATGGTTGTGATAATAAGCTATGGCTTCGGGGGGAATAAACAGGGTCATTGCGTTTATGCGGCGTATACTGAGCGGCATCTGGCTCAGGTCGGAATCGCAGCAGTAATCAAACCTTGACAACATGCCCAAATCATTCCTGCTGCCGCCTCCCGCGCAGTTTTCAAGCGCAATATCGGGATTCAGCCGCCGCACTTCGTCATAAACCCCGTGTAAGATTTCATAATGCCGCCATGTATTATTTTCGGCGTAACCGCCTTTTTCAGTCGTCAACCCCTCGGGAAGAATAATGTTATAATCCATTTTGAAGAAATCAAGTTTTTTATTTAGTATAACGTCTTTTATGCAGTCTGTGACATATTTTGCCGCATTTGGATTAGACAAATTCATTTCCCTGTGCAATCTTATCCAGTAATGGTCGTACAGCTCCGCCGCCCCGTCCACTTCGCTTATATATTCGGGGTGTTCTTTGTATATTTTAGAATCAGGACTGGCCGCTTCGGGTTCCATCCATAAACCGAACATCATATTTCTTTCATGGCAGTATTCGCGAATACCCGCAAGACCGCCCTCCGGCAGAAACGAAGTTCCCTCGAACCAGTCGCCGCGGTGGTCGTGCCAGACTGTGAAAGGCTCGCCGTACCAGCCCGCATCGACCATAAATGCCTCGGCTCCCATTTCATGCGCTATATCAATCTCACGCAATATCCAGTCACCCGGCTCTTCAACTATACGTCCCGCGACAGTATACATGCGTTTTCTGCCTTTGCGCTGCGGTATGACCGAGGTTCTCAAATGCGTAAGCCATTTTTCCGACGTTTCGTCGGTTCCCAAGTGCGACGGCCCGATATGTACAGCCGGGGACGTTACCGTCTCGCCGGGGTCTATGACCCTCAACGGTGCATTGCCGTAAGGCCCGGTCTCGAAAAATAAAATTTTATTTAATCTGTCATACGCGAATTTTGTCTCAAATCCGCCCGACCATGCGAGCGCGATATAGAAGCTCTCCCCGCTAATATTATTTCGGGCGATATAATACGGCGCATTATATATTTTTCTGGTATGGTTTGCAATAACATATTCGGGCATGGAAATATCGAACCATTTCAGGTTGAATTCTTCAGCCCCGGCATATGCGTCAATATACGCGGCGGAAAAAGGCGCTTCGACATTTTTGTGCTTGGACAGAGTAGTTTCAAGATGATCCCGCGCTTTAAAATCATTTTGCCACAATACGCCGCAAAACGGCGAAACCTTAGACAACGCGGCGGGTTTGTCCCCCGTGTTTGTTATCTCGAGCCAACGGTTTATGAACGGCGTTCCGTCAAGCCTTGTGCATACGTTTACTTTTACCGGACGCAGGGCGTGCGTAAGCGCAGTGACAGAGAGCGTATGCCCGCTCTCCTCGGTTTTCTGCTCGTTCCCTGTAAACTCCCACTTGTTATTCAACGATTGCCCGTCTATCTCCAATTGAAAGCATTTGACGGAATTCGCGAACAAACCGGTCAAAAAATTCTCCCTGTGCACATGATTCGAAGCGGACCAGTACAGTCCGGTGTAACAGCCGTCTTTTACGGCTTCTTCCAATACCGTCGTGCCCGATACGAACCTGATTACGTCTTTATCTCCCGCTTTATAATGCGACGTCGTTGGTTTTATCATTTTTACCGCCCCTTTTTAATATTTTAATATACAAACCAGGCTTTTGCGGCTCATTCGAGGCCAAAATCCAAAAAGACAAGTTTAACTTCATTACCGCTTGAAATCATCGCCACTTCAACCTTGTTCTCCCCGTCAATAAGCATCTTTGGCTCAACCACCCATGCCCTGAGCGTTTGCGGCGTGCCGAGGCAATTTGTATAAGGGGTGTCATACGGCTCGCTGCAATCCTGCGTCTGCCTAAGCTCTATCCCGTTCAGCGCCGCCTTTAATTGCGCGCCTTCAAGATTTGCCTCTGACTGGATCCTGAGCCTTCCGCCTTTTTTCCAGCCTCCTTCAGGGGGAGCCATATCGAGAGTGAAATCCGCGCTTTGCCCTTCGGTCAATGTTTGGGGAAGATAGTTCTTTTTGTCGTATTGGCTATAATTGATTCCGATGAAATAGTGCTGCGGCTGTTTGGCCAGCCAACCCGCGTCACCCGCGTGCTTGAACACATGGAAAGGCGGCTCGTTAAACGGGCCGATCTTCGGGTTTCCGTGGTGAGGCCTGTAGTAAACGAAGTTGAACGCGCTGACGCCGGAGCCTCCGCGCGAATAAACAAGATGCGCCAGCGTATAAAACTGCCGGTCTGTCACCCGCCAGAACGATTGGTCGTAAGGTCCAAGGCTTTCGCCGAAAGCCGCCGCGCTGGTGGATTCGAGATATACGGCTTTATCAGGAACGAGTTTGGATATCGCCCCTATATCAGATTGCTGTTCGGTGAAGAAAGAGCTGCAAAGATTAAACATATCCACTCCCGCGTCCGCAAAAGTTTTTATGTCGATGCCCAAACGATCATGTCCCAACAGGTGGCAGGGAATCCTTACGCACAGCCATCTGTGCTGTCCGGGTTTTGCGGTTCTGTCAAGCGTTTCCCTTACCTGCCTGACAAATCCCGACATAATTGCCAGCCTCTGCCCGCTCGTAGTCCCGTCCTGTTTGAAAAAATTATTATGCCTCATGAAATCAAGCTCAAACCCGTCTATATCATACTGCTCAATGATTTCTTCGATAAATTTAAACTTGAGTTCGCGCACTTCCGGAATAGTCCAGTTCAATACGCGGTTGTTCCAGTCCGTAAGGTCTTCGCCCAAACGCCATTCCGGGTGATTCACATGTATAGGGGTCAGACAATGCCATAAAAACCCTTGAAGCTCATCGCGGGGCGCGTTTACAAATTCATGCCCGTGGGAATCGTTTAACCTAAACGAAATAAAAGGAGCGAGGCCTTTTTCGCGGCACCGGTCTACAAAGACTTTGACTATATCGCCGCCGCCGGCCATGTACTCCGCGTATCCCGACTGCGACGGGTCCATTCCAAACCGCTCTTTCAGGAATTTCACGTGCTCATGATAGGGATAGGCCTTGCTTTTCCACCACGGCACCCAGCCGACTCCCGGCTGGAGCATGTGAACTTCAACGCCCGTTCCTGCGGTTTCGTCTACAGTCCCCTCCAGCATTTCGGGCGTAAAGGGCTGACCTTTTTTTGCGCGCTTTTCAAATTCATACGGGCTGTACGGGCTTGTGCAGGTTTCTATGTTCGTCGTATCATTGGAAAACAAAACTTTAAACGGCGCTTTCTTTGCCATAACCAATCCTTCTTTCGTCAAGATTCATTTCTTATATTTTTTTTCACTGCTTTTTATCTAAATTATAGCGCGTAACTCTCCATTTGTCAATAGGCGGAAAATAAAGAAATATGCTCTGAGGCAACGTAATTTTCAAAGTTGTGCCATTTATGCAAAAACATATTGACAAACGAAAATATGTTTGCTACAATAAGAGCACAACTGAATAAACTGAACTTGCCCGCGCTGACTCGAAAATTATCAATTATCAAAACATAAAAAATATGGAGAACAGGAAATATGTCAACATACGAAAAAGATAAAGAAATTTTGCGTGAACTCGCGAAAAAAGTCGCGGAGATAAGCGCGTTGCCGATACAGGAAAAGACTCTCGAAGAGTGGAAAAAATTGAACTCGCTCAAGCCTGAACGGCCGATGTATATGATCGACCAGCTGCCGTGGGGAGAATTAATCAGAGGCGGCGAGATGAATCTTGTATGCGAGGATCCGATTACGCGCCACTTTGAATGGCAGTTGCGCGAAACGCTCTACAGATGGAATCATATGCAGGACGACAGGGTGGTCGAAAACAAAATCAGGGTTCCAAAAGCCATACATAATACAGGCTTCGGCATGACTGTTGTTGAGGACAGGATACCGGGTCGGGCCGGAACCGCGGCAGACAGCCACCATTACAAAGATACGTTGAAAACCGAAGAGGACATAGAAAAAATACAGACGCCGAAGATTTCGGAAGATGAAGAGGAATCCAAAAAACGGCATGAAACTGCGATGGATATATTCGGGGATATTATGCGCGTAACATGGAGCGGCGTTGACATACACAGTCACATTTGGGACAGGATAAACGAATGGCACGGCGTTGAGGAATGCATGTATGATATAGTTGACCGCCCTGAATTTATACACAAGATCGTGAGTAAAATGTTCGGGCTCTGGCATTATGTGATGGACGAGTACGAAAAACTCGGAGTAGTCGATGCGGGCGGCCCGCTCACTCACTGTTCGGGAGCATACTGCGACGAATTGCCGGGATATAACGGAGAAAGCGAAGAAGAAATCGAAAAACTCAGACATTCCTCGAAAAACGCATGGACATGCGGGACGGCACAGTTGTTTGCGATGGTCTCGCCGGAAGTGCACGACGAGTTTGAAATCGCGTATCAGATGAAATGGTTCGGGCGGTTCGGGCTGGGATATTACGGTTGCTGCGAACCGCTTGATATAAAAATCCATATCATAGAAAAATTGCCGAACGTGAGAAAAATCTCGATGAGCCCATGGGTCAACATGGAGCGCGGCGCGGAAGCGATGGCTGGAAGATTTGTCTTTTCGAGGAAACCCAATCCGGCGTTTTTGGCAAGCGACATCGCGTGGGTTCCCGAACTTGTGCGCAAGGATTTGATCGGCGCGTGTGCGACTGCAGGCAGATACGGCAATCCGTGCGAGCTTATCCTCAAAGACGTGAGCACAGTCGGCAACAAGCCCGAAAGATTGTGGGAATGGGCGAAAATTGCCGCAGAAGTCTGCGGCAGATAACGCGAGCAAAATATTTTATTAAAGTGGATAATCATAATTAAGGCTCATCTGGTAGCTCCCTTATTAATCTTATAGGCGGCTCGTTTTAAATTTTTTATATACAAATATTTCCGACGCTCTTTTTGCCGGTATTTCGATTATGAAATTATGCGCGAGTTCCGAACCTTTGACCTCGACAGGCTTATTCTCCGGAAAACTGTAGTATTTCAATTGATATGTCGCGTCAGGGTCAATCCATCGCAAATCAACACTCAGCGAATTATACGGGCTGTCTTCCCGCCGGTAGGCAAGAATTACGCCCTCATCGAGGTCTTTGCGGTGATACTGCGAGGCGAGCCACTGATCCAACGCGACTGTCTGCAATGTCAGCGGATGCCATGCGTCTGTCAGCAAGTGTTTGATTGAGTGATACTCGTCAAACAATCTCTGAGTCAGGGACGGGTCGAATTCGGGATTTATGATGTTCCATAAACCGTGGCACAGCGAACCCGCCATAAGCGAACGGAAAGCGTATTCTGTCTCAATTCTGCAAAACCCGTGAAAACAGTTGTTGGGCAGGTAATGGCTGAGCCCCATCAATGCGCTCTGGTCGGCGTGCGATATGCCCCACTGATCGCTCTTCTGGTGGTGATGCATGAGCATTATCGTGTCGAGGTCAATGCGGTTGCCGCCGCCCGCGCATTCTTCGCGCAGCCCCTCCGGGAAATTGTCCGCGAGCATTTGCCAGTATTGAATCAGCCCCATTACGTGAAGCGCCTCGTGAATGCCCTGACGGTCAGGCAGATCGTTGCTCCGCCAGAAAGCCAGGGGCTGTCCGTTGTAATCCTGACGGTAGAATCCTAAGCCGTCCATACTCATGTAGTGGGCGGTCTGTTCATAAGTGCCCTTGACAGTGTCCGGATTTCCGAACCAGCGCAGCACATGGGTTTTGTTGTTTTCATTCGTCAGGTCGTCGATGACCCAATCGGGGTGGTCGCGGCTGATTTGCGAATCCCTGTGAGTCCTCTCCACGTCAAACCACAGTCCATAGGGGATATTTGCTTTTCTGGCTTCCTCAAGCGCCGGCTCAACGCCCTGGGGCCAACGTTCGTAGTCGAAATCGAGATAATTGCCCTCGCCGCGGCAATATCCGCCCTTGTACCAGCCCCCGTCGGTCACATAAGCTTCCACGCCTTTGGTTTTCTCCCCATAGGCTTTGATATAACTCGCGTTTTCGGCGGAAGTGTCCTGAAAAACGGATATGCCGACCGCGAAAGAAAGCACCCACAAACGCGGCAAGGGCTTCTGTCCGCCGACTGTCGCGGCGTAGTGCTTATATATCAGCTGCCGGAACATTGAGTTGGCTTCCCATGTATCTTTTTCTCCCCCGTCTTTTTCCCAGTTTAACATGAGAACCCTCATCTGCCGGATTTTTTCGTTTGGATAAAGCTTAAAGCTTGTCAGTTCCTGCCCGGCCTTTACGTTGAGAAAATGCCCGTCTGAAGATAGCTCCGCGCTCCATTGTCCGAGCCAGCCAAGCCCGAAAACGATTGCGCCATAGCTTGTATCGACCTTGAAAAAAGGCAGCGTCAGCGCCGAACACCGCCCGGTAAGCGCCCCGAACTTTTGAGTCTGGCAGTAATCCACATCGCATGGGTCAACGGTGTACTGGTCATTGCGCATTTGGTCCGGGCGGCTCTTATGCAAACGGTAGAAACCGCGCAAATCGGCGTTCCCTATTACCTCGCCGCCTCCCGCGCAATTATTCGCGTCAAGCGCTCCCTGAAACACGGTGTTGACTGATTGTATATTCTCAATCAGCCCGGTATTTTTATCCGATGTATTCTCAAACCACGGCAATATTTCAACGGCGGGGCAATCCCCGTATTCCGCGACGTCAAGGCTGACTTTTAATCCGCCGCCGGGCTGCTGCCATGATACGGCGTATGTAATCTTGCCGTTGTTTTCAACTTCGTCGCTTTTGGAAAAGTCCCAATTCGCGAGAAGCTCGTCGCTTGATACGCCGTCGTATGTAAATGTGACCGGATACTTTGCTTTCTGACAGGGAATAATTCCCTGTTTGATTTTATCAAGGCGGATTATGTTGCCGGAGATTGTCTCGATTTCGGCTTCTGCCCATACGCCCCTGTTCATGGCTGGGTTTTCGGGTTCATGCTCTAATGTCAAATCAATGATATGGGCAGTATTTTTCTGAATGGCAATATTTATTTCTGACGGGTCGCCGTCGCCTTTCTTGGAAACGGGCTCGTGCAGCGGCAGTCCGTTCGCCTTGACGCAGAATTGCACCGCTCCGCGGTCCAGTCCTGAATACGGTATGCCCACGCTGGAAGCGAACCGTTTTATCGGTTCGGGCGAGTACACTCTGAGGCAGCTTTTCGCATGAACGGCTATGCCGTACTTGAATTCTGTCTGATTTATCTTGATTTTTCCGCCGTCGTATTTATTTGCGCTGCGCAAACTCCCCATTGCTACTACCTGCATGACCGGTTCGTCCGGCATGACGGTCGTATACGGAAAGCTTAGAAATTCATTCACCCAGTTGTGATTTGAACGTTTTCCCGACATCTGCATCACTCCTCTTTTTATTTTATTATATCAGGATATTTCCGAAAAAGTCAACGTATCGCAAAATAGTTTACAAATTTTTTATAAAAACAAGTGCAATGAAAAAAGTTTCAAAAATTTTTTGTTTTTCCTTGATTTATTTGCGCCGATTTGGTAAACTTAGAGCATGGCAAAAAATTTAGACGGGAGCGCGAAACTTTTATGGTAGATTATCGCGATATGCCGCCATCGGCAAAAAAGATGCGGGATTTTTACGCAGTTAAGCCGGATGCGGGCATCATACAGACGGATTTCGGGTATTACTGCCTGGAAAAATGGAAAAGCTTAGGCCATATCACAGATTCCACGGATCTGTCCAAGCTGTTCATGTTCGACGAGCCGGCAACCGCCGGCATAGGGGGGCTCGGCGGGTGCGAGGCCGCCTTTTCGCCCTATTTCGAAGTCGAGGTGATCGAGGACAGGGGCGAACACGAGCTGGTCAGGGACCACGCGGGCAGGCACGTGCTGTATTTCAAGGGGCGCAGGAGCGGCTTCATGCCCGAATATGTGGACCACCCGGTCAAGGACATGAAATCCTGGGAGGAGAGCTGCAAGTGGCGCATGGATCCAAATTCGCCCGAAAGATACGAAAACCTCGAAAAAAATATGCAGGGCATCATAGAAAAAGCCAAAGCGGGCTATTTCGTCCAGCAGTATTCGGTGGGCGGATATATGTACCTGCGCAGCCTGATGGGCCCCGAGGGGGTTTTGTACAAATTCCACGACGAGCCGGAGCTGATCCACGACTGCATGGAGACCTGGTTCGCTCTCGCCGACCGCGTCACCGCCGAGCACCAAAAATATGTATCCGTCGACGAGCTTCTCTTGGATGAGGACATATGCTTCAAAACCGGGCCGCTGATATCGCCCGATATGATAAAGCGGTTTTTGTTTCCGTATTACGCGCAGCTCATATCCAACATGAAATCGAGGCAGCCCGACAAGTCGCGGCATCTGTATGTGCACGTAGCCACCGACGGGTTCGTGTATCCCGTGATCGACTTATACAAAGAAATAGGCATGGACTATATGTCGCCCTTTGAAGTGGCCGCCGGCTGCGATGTGGTCGAGGTGGGCAAAAAATATCCGGGGCTTTTAATACGCGGGGGAATAGACAAACGCATACTCGCGGCGGGCAAAGAAGAAATCGACCGCGAAGTGGACCGGATAATGCCGCAAATGAAAAAGCGCGGCGGATATATCCCGACCTGCGACCACGGCGTTCCCGAAGAGGTGGATTTTTTTGACTATATGCATTTCAGAAAAAGAATGCTCGAATTCAAAGATTAGAATAAAAGCGGGGGTTTTATGGATTTCAACGAATATCAAAAACTGGCGATGCGCACCGCGAGCGAAACCGGGCAAAAAAACCTGGTGCTCAACGGGGTGATGGGGCTTTGCGGCGAGGCGGGAGAGTGCATCGACATCGTAAAAAAGCATATGTTCCAGGGCCACGAGCTCGACCGCCAAAAACTGATCGACGAAGCTTCCGACTGTTTCTGGTACCTGGCCGCCATAGCCTCGGGGCTTGGGATAACTATGGAGGATATCGCGGCTCACAACGTGGAAAAACTCAAAAAGCGCTACCCGGACGGGTTTGACGCGGACAAGAGCCAGCATCGGCCCGGGGCATCGGGGGCGAAATGAATGGAAACCGGTTTTGACAATGTTTTGTACATGGAAGAGCAGACAAAACAGATACTCAAAAGGGTCGAGCAGTTCGACCACAAGCTGTATCTGGAGTTCGGCGGGAAGCTGTTCGACGACTACCACGCGGCGAGGGTGCTGCCCGGGTTTGACGTGAACGGCAAGATCCTGCTTTTGGAAAAGCTCAAAAGCAAAACGGAAATCATAATGTGCGTCAACGCCTCCGACATCGAAAACAACCGGATCAGGGGGGACACGGGCATCACGTACGACATGGAGGCGCTGCGGCTGATAGACAGCATACGCAAAATGGGGCTGTATATAAGCAGCGTGGTGATCTCCCAGTACAAAAGCCAGCCCTCTGCCGACATTTTCAAAAACAAGCTGGAGCACAGGGGCGAAAAAGTATATATCCACAGGCCGATTAAAGACTATCCGGTAAATGTGGACTTCGTGGTGAGCGAGGAGGGCTACGGCTCCAACCCCTACATAGAGACTTCCAAGCCGCTCGTGGTGGTGACGGGACCCGGCTCCGCCAGCGGCAAAATGGCCACCTGCCTCTCGCAGATATACCATGAAAACAAAAAAAACATATACGCGGGATACGCAAAATTCGAGACTTTCCCCATATGGAACCTGCCTTTAAAGCACCCGGTGAACCTCGCATACGAGGCGGCCACCGCCGACCTCAACGACATCAACGCGATCGACCCCTATCACCTTGAAGCATACGGCGAGACCGCCGTGAACTACAACCGCGACATAGAGGCGTTTCCCTTGGTGAAAAATATCCTCGCCAAAATCATGGGCGACGAAAAGACTTACCGTTCCCCCACGGACATGGGCGTGAACATGGCGGGGTACTGCATAACCGACGAGGCCTTGGTGATAGAGGCCGCCAAGCGCGAGGTCATAAGAAGGTATTTTCGCATATGGTGCGAATACAAGGAGGGGACAGCCGGCATCGGGGCGGTCGAAAAGCTGGAGATGATAATGAAGCAGCTCGGCATATCGCCCGAGCACGGCCCGGCGGTGCTGCCCGCGCTAAAAAAGGCGGAAGAGGGAAGCTGCCCCGCCATGGCGATGATTTTGCATGACGGCAAAGCCATGACCGGAAGGACCACAAATATCCTGACTGCGTCGTCGAGCCTTGTTTTAAACGCCATAAAAATCCTGGCGGGGATCCCGGACGACATCCACCTCATCGTTCCCGCCGTTTTGGAGCCCATGATGATGCTCAAGGAAAAAATCCTGCACGACAAAAACCCGCTGCTCGGCCTCGGGGAGGTGCTAAGCGCCCTCGGCATCTGCGCGGCCACCAACCCCTCGGCCGAAAAATGCCTGACAAAGCTCCGGGAGCTGAAAGGCTGCGACGCCCATTCCTCGCACATAATCTCCAAGACCGATGCGGGCACGCTCAAAAAATTGGGGATAAACCTCACCTGCACGCCGGAATTTCCCTCCGACGATCTGTACTATAATTAAAAACACAAGGAGCGGCGGCCATATGATCGATATATATAGGTTCGATGCAGCCAAGGAGACCGAAAATGCGACAGAATGGATAAAATACTGGTTCGAGAACCAAAGCGGGGATGCCAAAGGCGTCATCTTGGGCATATCCGGGGGAGTCGACTCGTCCGTGGTGGCCAAGCTGTGCTGCGAAGCGATAGGATCCGAAAGGGTGAGGGGCGCGCTGATGCCAAACGGGGTTCAGCCCGACATCGCGGACGCATATGAAATATGCGCGATTTTGGGGATCAGGCATAACGAAATAAACATCGCCGGAGCCTACGAAGCCACAATCCGGGCCATATCGGATTCGGACGAAACCCTGACGCGGCAGGCCGAGATCAATCTGGTGCCCAGGCTGCGCACCGCGGCTATATACGCGCTCGGCCAGAGCCTGAACTACAGAGTGGCGGGAGCGGGGAACCTCTCGGAGGGATATGTGGGATATTGCACCAAATGGGGCGTGGACATGGCCTACGACTTTGACCCGATCGCGAATTTCACCAAAACTGAGGTCATTTCAATCGGGGAGAGGCTTGGCCTTCCCCATGAATTGGTGCACAAAACCCCGGCGGACGGCATAAGCGGGCTCTCCGACGAGGAAAACATGAAAATCACCTACGCCGCGCTCGACAAATTCATCAGGACGGGCGAACATGACCCAAAAGATGCCGAAATGATGGAAAGAATCAAAAAAATGAACAAAAACGCCCAGCACAAGCTAAATCCCGCGCCGTGCTATCCGTATCGCGGGACTATATGAAAAAAACCGGCAGTCGCCGAATAATTGGGAGCTAAGATTTACCCCGCCATAGTAGTTACTAAAATCCTCGAACAGCAAGGCGTCGCCTTTGGCGGCAAGTTCACGCAAATCAATAAGCGTCAAGGTGTTCTGCGGTGATGTATTGACCGCTTGATATATTGTAGCCGGGTTCATAAGCCCAATATGTTCGCAAATTGGGGGAATTGACCCGCCGCGCAGGGGCGACTTTAGGGGCAATTTCCCTGCCTCCCCTGAACGTGCAGCGTAGGAAGAAAACAGGACGCGATTTTTATTTGCGTCCTGTTTTTTTTCGATTCCGTTTAGCCCGTCTGCCATAAATATTGATTTTACTGGGTTTTTCCGTGTTTTCTTGTGTCAGCCGCGCAAAGGGGCCGTTTTTTTTGTCTTGTCGTTATTTGGCTTTTTTCTTTTTTGACCAGGCGATCATGGCTAATCCAGCTACCAACACCAAAAGCGCGCCGAGCAGCAGCGCCATGAAACCGTCGCCCGTTTCCGGATTGGGTTTTGCCCCGGTTTCCGTTTCGGGCGTCCCGGCGCCGGGCGCTTCCCCATTCCCATCGGGCTTCCCTTCATCTTCTTCGTCCGGCGTGAAATTGCCGAAAGGTATAATATTGTTCGCCGTGTCATATTCCTCTATGTCTTCGCCTTCGGGCAGTATGAGGTAACCTTGCGGGACTCCGTTTTCGTCGAAGATGTACCATACATCTTCTTTTTCGTCATATTCCGCCCACCAACCGTTGCCAAAAGGTATCCGCCCGTCGACTTCTTCCTCTTCCTCTTCTTCCTCTTCCCATTCTTGCCTTTCATATCTCGAAACGGAGGTCGGCGCATACGTCGAAGCATAAGTCGAAGTCGGTTCGTATGGCAAAGCGGTTGTGGGCGCAGGGTTTGTTGCAAGATCCGTTGAAGGCTCTATCGCAGGTTCCGTCGAGATCTCGGACGCCTGTTCAGCCGTGGTTTCCTCCACTTTTTCGGTTATGGGTTCCAATGTCGTGGTCGCCTCGCCGAATGTGGGCTCTTCGGTTATGTGGGCTTCCGTTATGGGAGGCTGCGTGGCCGTCGGTGATTCCGTGACAGTTGGGGATTCCGTGACAGTCGGTGATTCGGTGGCTGTCGGTGATTCCGGGGTGGTCGGTGATTCGGTAGTGGTCGGGGGTTGCGTGGTGGTCGGAGGTTGCGTAGTGGTCGGGGGTTCCGGGGTGGTCGGGGATCCCGCGTCCGATTTCGGCAAATCCGCTGTTTTTTTGTTTGCGGCGGTTATCGTCAGCTCGCTGCCATCGGTCACGGTGATCTGCATATGGGAGATCGAAACCAGCGCATAGCCTGCGGGAATGTCGATCTCCTCCACGTCATAGAGCCCGGGGTCGAGGTTGGAAATCTCCATCTCCCAGCTGTTTGCCGCATTCAGGATGAATTTGTACATTTCGACGCCGCCCTGCTTCAGCACGATTGTGAACGCCGTTCCATCGGTCGGGGCGTCGCCCGCAGGGGCGAATTGCTTTTTCGCCGTGACCTTGTTGATCGAAATCGGCAAGACCGCTGTTTTTTGGTTCACGGCGGTTATCGTCAGCTCACCGCCGTCGGTCACGGTGATCTGCGTGTGGGAGATCGAAACCTGCGCGTAGCCCGCAGATATGCTGGTTTCCTCCACGTCGTAGATGCCCGGATAGACATTTGGGAGTTCCATTTCCCAAGCGTTCGCCGCATTGAGCGTGAACATATATTTGACGCTCCCGCCTTGCTTAAGCACGACTGTGAACTCCGTTCCGTCGGTCGGGGCGTCGCCCGCGGGGTCGAATTCTTTTTTCGCCGTGACCTTGCCCGCCGGAGGCAGCGGCGGCGGAATTATCGCGTTCACGGCGGTTACCGTCAATTCGCCGCCGTCGGTCACGGTGATCTGCGCGTGGGAGACCGAGACTTGCGCATAGCCTGTGGGCATATTGATCTCTTCCACGTCATAGGCGCCTATGTCCACGTCGGCGATCGTATGTTCCCAGCTGTTCGCCGCATTGAGCGCGAACGCGTACATCACATTTCCGCCCTGCTTAAGCACGAGCGTGAACTCCGTTCCGTCGGTCGGGGCGTCGCCCGCGGGGTCGAATTCTTTTTTCGCCGTGACCTTGCCGGTCAAGCCACCGCCTAAGCCCGTTTTTTGGTTCACGGCGGTTATCGTCAGGTCGCCGCCGTCGGTAACGGTGATTTGCGCGTGGGAGATCGAGAGCTGCGCGTAGCCTGCGGGAATGTCGATTTCTTCCACGTCATAGAGCCCGGGGTCGACGTCGTCCCAATCTTCCCAGCCATTTGCCGCGTTCAAGATGAATTTGTACATTTCGACGCCGCCCTGCTTTAGCGCGATTGCGAACTCCGTTCCGTCGGTCGGGGCGTCGCCTGCGGGGTCGAATTCTTTTTTCGCCGTGACTTTGCCTTTGGGGAGCGGCGGAGACGGAATTATCTCGTTTACGGCGGTTATCGTCAGCTCGCCGCCGTCGGTCACGGTGATCTGCGTATGGGAGATCGAGACTTGCTGGTACCCTGTGGGAATATTGATCTCTTCCACGTCATAGGCGCCTATGCCCACGTCGGCGATCGTATGTTCCCAGCCGTTTTTCGCATTCAGGCCAAATGTGTGCGTTTCGACGCCGTTCTGCTTCAATACGACCGTGAACGCCGTGGCGGCGGATGGGATCTCGTTTGCGGGATTGAACTCCTTTTTCACCGTGACTTTTCCGATCTGCGGCTCGCCCGGGAACGCATTGGCGAACGCGATCTCGTCATAGCTGAATGGAGTTTCGTTTGGATATTGGGTGGTCCCGTATCTGGTGGCCGAAGCGGTTCCATTGAGTATTTTTATCACTTCGATGACCTCCGCGGATACTGGGTATCCCCATACCCTCACAGTGAGCACATATATCGTCGGGACGCCCGTCCAGTCCGTTATGCCGGTGAAATCTTCCTCTATCTTGAAGAAGTAATCCTTGACGGACGGAGTCGCCGGGTTTATGGGCAGCTGGATCATGGGGAAACGGAAAATATCCCCGCTCACCGAGCCGAATGTGTGCGTGGTTTCCGTTTTTCCGCCGCTCGCCGTGGATTTTATGTCATCGGGGTCCGCAGAGCTCAATTCGGTCAGCTTGAATGCGAATTGGGGGCTGCTCGGGTTGGGCGCAAGTATCTCCAAGGTCTTGACCCCGCCCAGGGCGATGACGGCGTAGCTTTTGTTGGAAGGGGTGTATTGGTTCGTGATCGCGCGGAAATCGTCGCCTGCCGGATTGCCGCTGACCCAGGCGCTCCCGTTCCACCATTCCGTCACGGGCGCGCCTTTTCCGGCTGGAACCGTAACTTTCGCGTACAGCTTTTCCGAGCCGTGGGTCCAGCCGTCCGTCCCCCCGTTCGCGCTGGGGGTTTCGGTCACGCTGAAATAATAGCTGCCCGGGATCAATTCGCCGAGAATACTCACGTCGTTCCGCGTCGAAGACGAGTAGGCGCCGGAAGCTCCGTCAAAAACCTTTTCCCCCGAATTGGGCGAAATATATGCTTCCGTGTCGCTCGTGTCGAGCATGAGGGTGGGGTTGTCGTTTCCCGCCCCGTCGAGCCGCGTGAGCACATATTCGAAAGCGCTGTTGGGGGGGAAGTAGCTGCCTTGGCTGGAATAGTATTTCTTGAAAAACGAGAGGGAGGCGGTGGCTTTGTAATACGAGTTCGCAAATACTGCGTCGGCCTTGGAGTTGCCTATGTCCACAACCGATATGGAGGCTCCCAAAGTATTGTTGGTCGCGTCCTGGGCGACCTCGAGCTTCAGGTACAGCTCTTCTTGGCTGTATGTCCAGCCGTCTCCCGGAACCGAGCCGTCTTTTTCGGTGACTTTGAAATAGTATGTGCCCTGCCTCAGATTGGAAAGCGTGACATCGAGGGTCAACGACTGGGTGTCGTACAATGTGCTCGGATAAAATGACCCGGTATCTATCTCATATGGATTCACGGCTCCTGGAAGAAAGCCCGAGTGCGTCGCCATGGATTGGCCGCCCGCGTCGACTTCCTCCACCACGAAAGTGAATTCCTTGCTTGATGGAAATCCCGATTTGGTCATTCCGTCCACGCTTTTGGTGATCTGTATTTTGCTGGTCGCCGATTTGTAGAAGTTGTTGAAGACGATCCCTTCGCTCGCGCCCTTGTATTTGGCGGCGTCCCAAAAAGAAGCCGATTCGCAGGGATAGTCTATGGTGACTTTTTTGTAATATTCGCCGGAGCTGCCGGGAATCGCCCCCGCCGTCGAATCGACTGTCACTTCCACCCTGACGATTATCTTTTTTGGGTCGTAGTCCCAGTTCGCGTCGGATCCGGCGGTTTCGGCTATCACGTAATAGTGGATTCCCAGACCCACGTCGGGAATCGCGAAAGAGAGGGGTTGCGGGGTCCCCGCCAAAGTATTCGATATCGTCTTCGTTTCGAGCGCGTCCCCGCTTCCCAAGGGGATTCCGGTCGATGCATCGACTTCGTGGATCGTGAAGCTGAAATTTGGGCTGGGCGCGGTGAATGCGCCAAACGAAGCTTTGTCGATGGCAATCTTGAAGTCGGCTTTGAAATAGTGGTTGGCAAACGAGATCGAGCTTGCCGATTCGCCGGGGTTGGCGCCGTTTGGGTATTTGGTCAATGCCACGCTCTTTTTTGGGTCCGCGTCCTGGACTGTGATCGTGGCGATGTAAAACGTGTCGTCGTATATCCAGCCGGGTTCGGGAACGGAGGGATGGACTTCCTCTATCTTGTAGTAGTATGTGCCATTGCCCAAATTCAGGCCCGCGAAGTAGTT
>Ga0082212_10004859_pt1 | contig 18551 bp, 14 predicted proteins | sample TergutNt197P3_FD_71548 | JGI IMG/M metagenome (GOLD analysis project Ga0082212, IMG submission 71548) | Neocapritermes taracua P3 segment gut microbial communities from Petit-Saut dam, French Guiana - Nt197 P3 | ecosystem: Host-associated > Arthropoda: Insects > Digestive system > Gut ...
CTCGTAATTCGTATTGCCCTGCTAACGAAAATTCCATCAAATCACAGAATCTTTGCGTCCGACTCTGTGCAGTTAGATACAGCAGTGGATTAAAAGACGTTTGATATATCTTCTCACCGAAATCATAGTTGCTCCATCTGTCAATCCGTTCATTTGTGCGCTCCATGAATATATTGAAATCCAGCCCCCAACTCATGCACTTGTTCCAAAATGAACCGCCGCAACAGGGCTCTACGTCAATGCTGTCGTTTTTCCAATACGCTTCTTGAATAGAAGCGAGCGAGAAATAATGCTCCGGTTTGAGAGTCTGACCGAATGGCACTCGCGGCGGCAGAGCATCGAGTTCCGCAAGGAGACGTGCAAACTGTTCCTTCGTCGGTGGGAATTCGGGATTACTGCCGATGCCAATGGAATAGCCCGTCATTTCCGCTAAACCACCGACTGCCCAAGCAATAAGTTCTCCCTGTTTTCCAATATGCCGACCAAAATGAAAAAGCGTCATAATGTCGTCAATCGCCCCATCAATGTCGCCAATGCCGATACGGTATCTCGCACGAACGAAAACGGCACTTTGCCATTCCGCGAATATGATCATACGTCGCGGAATGCAAACAGACGTGTTTTCGTTTTCGCGGGTGAAAGGAATACAAAACGCCGGTTTTCGCACCGCTTCGGCAAACCGGTCGATGCTTGCCGAGTTCTCTTCGAGCCAGTTTTCGAGCATCGGAAAATCGTCGAACGTCCAGAATGGTGCCTGTAGGAATTGCTCCTGCTGCGTGTTATCCAAAAATTTGGAGAGGTCTTCGAGTTTCAGCGTCGGTTCTTCGTTCGGATCGAGACCGAGTTTTTCGTAAACTTGCTGGCGGTGAATTTGTTCGTTGGTGCCTTCCGGGAAGACCACACCGAAGGCATGGACGATGAGTCGATAGCCGTTGTCGTCGGTTTTCATTTCCGGCGGATAACACAGTTCTTCCATTGCTCGGAAATAGTCGATTCGTTTGCCGTCGGACATCATCGGACCGAGAATGTAGGTCGTTTCCGGGGAGATTCGCAGCGGTGCAGGAATGTTAAACCACACGAGCGGACCGGCAAGGAGAAGGCAAGCGAGGGCAATGATGAGGAAAATGCGTTTCTTTGGCATAACAGATGAAACCCCAGCCGGTATGAAAAGTTCCGATCACTTTGCGAGAAAACTTTTTCCGGCTCGGTGGAGGCTCCGACGACGGCGATGGACTGGGGTTGATGTAAAAAACGGTTCGGCAACTTGACTGCCGACCAACGATGGGCAATAGGATATCGCAAAACGGAATGAAAATTAAGTGGGGGAATTGTATGGAAAAAAAGAGCGATGTGCCATTGCAACAACGATTTGTGATCGTGGCACGCTCAAACAAGAGCGACTCAACAAAAACGATACCCCGAAGGCATTGCAGAAAACACTAATTCCGGTACACTATTTCTATGCGTACCATTAAGATATTCGACACGACTCTCCGCGACGGCGAACAATCGCCAGGGGCAAGCATGAATTTGAGCGAAAAACTCAAAGTCGCCACCGCGCTCGCCGAACTCGGTGTCGATATTATCGAAGCCGGTTTCGCCATCGCCTCTCCCGGCGATTTTGAATCCGTCCGCGCCGTTGCTGATGCCACCAAAGGTTGCAGCGTTTGTTCGCTTGCCCGATGTGTCGAAAAAGACATCGAAGCCGCCGCCGATGCCCTGAAAAATGCCGAACAACCGCGGATTCACGTTTTTCTCGCTTCCAGTCCGATCCATCGGGAACACAAACTGCGGATGACTCCCGAACGAAACATCGAAGCCGCTGTCGAAGGAGTGCAATTCGCTCGAAAGTTTTGCCCCGATGTCGAATTTTCTGCCGAAGATGCCACTCGAACGGAAATCGACCACCTCTGCCGACTCGTCGAGGCGGTCATCAATGCCGGGGCAACGACCGTGAACATTCCCGACACCGTCGGCTATTCTACGCCGAGCGAAATGCACGAACGCATCCGTAGTCTGGTGGAGCGGGTGCCGAACATTGACCGAGCCGTCATTAGCGTTCACAATCACAACGATCTCGGTATGGCAGTGGCGACGAGTCTAGCGGCAGTGCAAGCGGGAGCGGGGCAGGTCGAATGTACAATAAATGGTCTCGGCGAGCGGGCGGGCAACTGTTCGTTGGAAGAAGTCGTGATGGCACTGAAAACCCGGAATGATGTGTACCATGCAACGACAAAAATCATCACGCAAAAATTGGTGCCAACGAGCCGATTGGTCTCGACTGTAACCGGCTTGAAAGTGCCGAGAAACAAGGCGATTGTCGGACAAAATGCGTTTGCTCATGAATCCGGTATCCATCAAGACGGAATGTTAAAGCATCCGACGACGTATGAAATTATGTCGCCGGCGGATGTCGGGTTCCAGAAGACCGATTTGGTTCTCGGCAAACACAGTGGTCGAGCGGCACTGGCGGATCGCGCCAAAACACTGGGACACGAATTGGATACGGAATTGCTACCGAAAGTGTTCGAGGAGTTCAAAAAACTTGCCGACCGGAAAAAGAACATTTACGACGAAGATATTTTGGCGTTGATCGAGCAAATGATTCACGAAGGTCATGCCGATGTTCCGCCGAAGACAATGACCGGTTGGAGTTTCGTGTCCTACGATCTGCATTGTCAGACGGGCAAGGAACCGGCGTTGACACTCAAAATTCGGCACGGGGATAAGGAATACACGAAGGAAATCAGCGGCGGCGACGGTCCGATTGATGCGATATTCCTAGCGATTCGTGAACTGGTGGGCAAGAACATTTCGATCAAAGAATTTACGGCGCAGAGTGTAACGGTCGGCGAAGACGCACAAGGAGAAACAACGGTTCTCCTCAATTACAATGGTGAAACATTTCGTGGACATGGCGTTTCGACGGACACGATTGAAGCGAGTACCATTGCGATTCTCAATGCGGTCAACCGGATTTAACCGGTACTCCGGCTTGTCATCCGGGAACTGTGCCACCCTGGTTTTCAGTCCGTTTATTCCGATTGTTTCAGTCTCCTTCAATTTTTCACCCCACAATGCCGAAAAACCGAACGTCGGGATGCCGTTTGTTCAATTTGCGAACAACGCAAATTGCCTATTTAGCCTTGTTTGACATGTTGGCAAATTGGAATTCCGATGGTACAATAACAGCAAAGTTAAAAAGATGTTTTTCCTATCCGCACGTTCGCGCGACGGAGTCCGACAGTCGGACCGCCAAAACATTGTTAAGCCGCGCACGAAAACCCTCCTTGAACAATCGCACATGATCAGTATTCCCTCCGCCATGCGGTTCACTTATCCGCTCCCCTGCGGTGCCATTTTGCACGACAACGGGGTCCAATTCGTTGTCATCAGCCGATTGGCAAAGTCCATGAAACTGCTGCTGTACAATAAAGTTACCGATAAGGAACCTTCGGAAATTATTCAATTCAACCAAGAAGAGAACCGATGGGGACACGTTTGGTCAGTCTTCGTCAAAGGACTCAAAGCGAAGCAACTTTACCACTTTCAAGCCGACGGTCCCTTCGAGCCGGAAAAAGGATACCGATTCGACGGTCGCGCCCGGCTTATTGACCCTTATGCCAAAGCCCTCGCGGGAACATTTCTCCCCTCAAAGGACGGCATCATCCGACCGCCGAAGTGCGTCGTGATTGACGACGATGACTTCGATTGGCGCGGCGACCAGCATCTTCGGCACAATTTTTCCAAGTCAGTTATTTATGAATTGCACGTCAAGGGATTCACGAATTCAGCAACGAGCGAAGTTAAACATCCCGGCACGTATTTGGGATTGATCGAAAAACTGCCGTATCTGCAATCGCTCGGCGTAACGGCAGTCGAATTGATGCCGATTCACGAATTTCCGATTCTCGGAACGGACGGCAAAGAACCCCGAATCAAAAATTACTGGGGATACGACACGATGGCATTCTTTTCGCCGCATCGGGGATACGCTTACGGCAAAGAGCCGGGAGCGCAGGTGCGTGAATTCAAAGAAATGGTTCGGGCATTCCATCAGGCGGGAATCGAAATCATTCTCGACGTGGTATTCAACCACACCTGCGAGGGCAACGAAAATGGACCCACGCTTTCCTTCAAGGGACTCGACAATCAAATCTATTACATGACAGAGTGGGGGAAGTATTACAAAAATTACAGCGGTTGCGGAAACACCGTCAATGGCAACCATCCGATTGTCCGGGAAATGATTTTTAACTGTCTCCGATACTGGGTTCACAATTATCACATCGACGGTTTCCGGTTCGACTTGGCATCCATTTTGAGTCGGGATCAATCGGGTAACTTGCAGGCGAACCCGCCGTTAGTTGAGCAGATTTCCGAAGACCCGCTGCTTGCGGACACGAAAATCATTGCCGAAGCGTGGGATGCGGCAGGAGCGTATCAGGTCGGTTCGTTCGGAGCCTTCGGGGCGGGAACGCATCGCTGGGCAGAGTGGAACGGAAAGTACCGGGACGACATCCGCCGGTTCTGGCGAGGGGATCAAAGTATGACCGGTGCGCTTGCCACGCGGCTTTCCGGTTCGAGCGATCTGTACTCTCATAGCGGTCGAGTGCCGCAGAGCAGTATCAATTTCATTATTGCTCACGACGGATTCACGATGAATGACCTCGTTTCGTACAATCACAAACACAACGAGGAGAACGGCGAAGGGAATCGAGACGGCGAAAACAATAATTGCAGTTGCAATTACGGTGTTGAAGGACCGACAACGGACAAGGGAATCGAACTGACACGGAACCGGCAGGTCAAAAATATGCTGGCGACCTTGCTGTTGAGTCAAGGAGTTCCGATGCTTGCGGCAGGAGATGAAGTACGGCGGACACAACACGGAAACAACAATGCGTACTGTCAAGACAACGACATTTCGTGGTTTGACTGGCGGCTCTTGAAGCGGCACGAAGATGTGTGCCGATTTACACGGGAATTGATTCGATTTCGCCGCTGTACGATGACGGTGCGGCAGCCTTATTTTTTGACGGGACAACCTCGCGTGCCGGGCGGTTTGCCGGACATCAGTTGGTACGGAGCGCAGGGGGGAAGTGTTCCGTGGAATCACGGTCTGGAACGTAGTTTGACGTGTTTATTGGCGGCGGTTCCTCCGACTGCGGAGCATGAAGGTTCGCCGTGTCACGTATTGATTATGTTTCATGGCGGCTGGGAGTCGAGAGAATTTTATTTTCCGGCAGTGTGTCAGAATTTTTCGTGGCGACTGTTCGTAGACACAGCAGCGGATCCGCCGCATGACATTTTTCCTGACAGGACGGGACCGAAGCCGAAGTTGAACGCTCCGGTGCGTTTTCTGCCGCATGCGATGCGAGTGTATATCGCCGAAGGGAAATAATACCGTTCCCTGTCACAAATTGGTCTTTTCCTGAACCGGGGAAGATGTTTACTGTTAAAAATGTATCATATCGACCGCAAGGCAATGGAAAGCCCAAAACGGTACTAACCTACAATAAAAATCTTTTCGATGACACTACTGTTGTGTGTGAATAAAGAAACGCCCTGTTTTCGAAAATTCTCCATTTTTCTTGTCGCACCTGCACTGGTTTTTACCATGTACATCATGTAAAATGCACACGTCACCTCTAGCCCGCAGGAAAACAATGCGTACAGCAACCCGACTTTTCATTTTGCTTCTTTTCTGCCTTGTTCTGCCGATGGTACTCGGACAGGAAGACCGCAAGGCTGGCGAACGTACCGTCGTGAAAATCAACGACGTGGAATACGCTTTCCGCTGGTGCCCGGCAGGAACGTTCAAGATGGGTGAAGATAAGGAGCAACATTCGGTTACGTTGTCTAACGGTTTTTGGATGCTCGAAACGGAAGTAAGGACTTGTCCACAAATAATTTTTCAATTTATTTTTTTGTTGGTTTTATAGCGTAGTTCCATTTTTCCAAAGTGTTCTTCGGCACGATGTTTTTTTCGGGAGCAACGCGATTCGGTCAAACCGCTCGGTGAGGGAATCCAATGGACTCTTTTTGCCCAACACTCTATTCCTGACCCCAAAGTTGAAAAATCGTCTGGTAATCCTGAAATGACTATGCTCAGGTACCGCAAAAAAACGGACATGCTGCGGTACTATTTTCTGAATTACAATTTTCGCTCGGAAAATTACGTTATCCGTCCTCGAACGTAAATATCCTGTCCGACGATTTTGAATTCCGGCGATTCCAACAGAGTCGCAAAGGACATTTTCTCCAATCCTTCGCCGCCGATCACGGGAATTGCCGACTCGCCGCCAATTAACTTCGGTGCAAGGAACGCATGAACTTCGTCGATACACTCCGAATCGAAAAATTGACCAAAAACTTTCCGACCGCCTTCGACGAGAACGTGTGTCCATCGCCGCTCCGCAAAATTGTCCAATAACATCCAAATTGAGTTATGACGAGAGAACTGCAAAAATTCACAACCACTCGCTTCCCATTGCCGGATTTTCTGCAAATCGTTCGTCGCTGCAACGATCAGCACCGGCACTTCGCGGGCAGTGCGAACCAATTGACTCTCCGGTGAAATGTCCCCCAAAACGACCCGGCACGGCACTCGGTTTCCGAGTCGGTCGGACTCGTCAAGCCGAACAGTCAGCATCGGATCATCGTGCATTGCCGTACCTGATCCAATCACGATGGCATCCATTCGGCTGCGCAATTGGTGAACGATTTTTCGGGATTCTTCGCCGGAAATCCATCGGCTGTCGTGCGTTTTGGTTGCCAATCTGCCGTCGAGCGTCATTGCCCACTTGGCGTGAATCCACGGTCGGTTCTTTTCCAACAGCGTGAGATAAGGAGCGTTAAGCCATCGGGATTCTTTTTCGAGAACATGTTCCGTTACATCGAGTCCCGCTTCCTGTAAAATTTGGATTCCTCTACCATTGACATCGGGATTGGGATCACGCATCGCCACGACGACTCGCTGGATACCAGTTTGCAGGATTGCCTGCACGCACGGCGGCGTTTTGCCGTAATGGGAGCAAGGTTCGAGCGTTACGTAACATGTTGCCCCGGTCAAATCGGTCTTTGCCGAGCGGATCGCTTCGACTTCGGCGTGAACGTTGCCGTACTGCGTATGATAGCCTTGTCCGATGACTTGACCATCCCGAACGAGAACGCAACCGACCATCGGATTCGGCTCGACGAATCCTTCCCCTTTCTTGGCAAGTTCGAGTGCCTGCCGCATGAAGTCGCTGTCATTCATTTTGTTCTGCACATGTCCATTATATCATTTTTCGCACTTGACAAATTTGGCGTTGCATAATAGAATGGTCGGCGGTTTTCGCTGTTCGACTTGCCGATACAGCGTTGCACGGGATTTATTGCATGTTCGATTTCCTAAAAAAACTCCTTCCTCCGGCAAACGAAGAATTTTTTACGCTTTTTGAAGAAGCGGCACGCAACTGTACGGAAACAGCACAACTCTTTCACCGAATCAGCGAAGAAGGCATCAATGATGCCGCTGTGGAAGAAGCCCGGTCACTCAAACAAAAAAGCAATGCGATTGCCAAGTCCGCTCTGCGAAAATTGAATAGTACGTTTATCACGCCGATTGACAGAGAAGATATTCAGGCGTTGGCAAATCTGCTCAATAAAATTACGAAAAGAATCGTGAGGGCGTGTGTCCATCTGCACATTTATCAAATTGAGAGTACAACGCCGAGCATTAAATTACAGGTTGCCACTTTGAAGGAGGCGGTGGACGAATTGGTTCCAATCGTTCGATTGATTAGGAATACTTCGCATGTTGAGGAAGCAACGATGCTTAACAATCGGATGAAGGAGACGGAATCGAAGGGGGACGACATTATGAATCAAACGATGGCGAAACTTTTTTCGCAGACTTTAATCCCGTTGGATGTAATGAAATACCGCGAAATTCATAAGGACATCGAAAGCGCACTGAACAGTTGTTACGATGTTTCCGACGAAGTGTTGAGCGTCGTGTTGAAACATAGTTAAGACATCAGCAGTTACCCCCTTTTTTATGTCATCTGTCATCATCCTTCTAATTCTCGTTATTGCCGTAGCACTTATTTTCGAATACATCAACGGTTTTCATGATGCGGCGAATGCGATTGCCACCGTCGTTTCCACCAAAGTCTTGACACCACGAAAAGCCATTCTCTATGCGGCAGTTCTTGAATTTTGCGGCGCATTTTTCGGAACCCACGTCGCCAAAACAATCGGTTCCGGAATCGTGAACAGCGCAGATGTAATCCAGCCGGTCATCCTGTGTGCATTGCTCGGTGCGGTTGCTTGGAACCTTTTTACTTGGTTTTTCGGACTGCCTTCGAGTTCCTCCCACGCACTCATCGGCGGACTGTTAGGTGCCGCCATAGCTCATAACGGTCTCGGGGTGGTCAACGGTTATGGGTTACTCACAAGAGTCATTATTCCAATGTTTGCGTCTCCGTTAATGGGATTTCTCATCGGTTTTTCTGTGATGCTCACTCTGCTCTGGATATTTGCCAAAGCGTCGCCGGAAAGAATAAACAAAAAGTTCAAATCGTTGCAGTTGTTTTCGGCGGGCGTGATGGCGTTCAGCCATGGTTCAAATGATGCGCAAAAAACAATGGGAATCATCACGTTAAGTTTGATGACAGCAGGATTTATCCATCCTGATGCGTCGGGTGGTTTTCCGAGTATTCCGCTTTTAGTCATTGTTATTTGTGCCTTAACGATGGCGTTAGGAACGGCATCGGGCGGTTGGAAAATCATCCGTACAATGGGTTCCAAGGTCATCAAGTTGAAGCCGATTCATGGTTTTGCGGCGGAAACAACGGCGGCGAGTACGATTTTGACGTGTTCGTTTTTCGGTATTCCGGTCAGTACCACGCATATCATTTCGACGGCGATTATGGGAGTCGGCAGTACGATTCGATTTTCAGCGGTCAAATGGGGACTCGTCGGCAATATCGTGTTGGCTTGGTTTTTGACGATTCCGGTCTGTGCCGTCTTGTCGGCTGTGCTGTACAAGTTGTTCGTAGGGTAAGTTTTTTGCAAGCGGGATACCCCACGATCGGTTGAATGCGTTCTAAAAATCAATCTCTCCCCCGCGTTTTTGGTCTTTCAAGGGAGCGATTTTAACGATTCGTCCCTTGACGGAAATGCGTTCTTGGGCAAGCAATTCAATCGCTTCGGGATACGCTTGGCATTCGGCAGCAAAAACTCTGTCGTTCAGCGAATTCGGTGTGTCCCCTTCATAGACATCGACCGATTTTTGCAGGATGATCGGACCGGTGTCGTATTCCTGATCGACAAAATGGACGGTACAGCCGGAAATCTTTACACCATACTCCAACGCTTTGGCATGAACGATGTTGCCGTAGTATCCTTTTCCGCAAAACGCAGGGATCAACGACGGATGAATGTTCAGCACCCTGCTCTCAAAATCTTTGGGAATTTCAAGCCGTCGAAAGTACCCTGCCAGCACGACGTAGTCGGCACGTGCTGCCCGGCAAACGCTGAAATTGGCTTCGCTAAACTCGTTGAGACTTTCGTAATGGCAACGTTCGATAATTTCAATCGGAATCGACTCTTCTTCGGCGTACTGCAAACCAACGACATTGGCAACACTAGAAACGACAACCACTATCTCCGCAGAAAGTTGTTCGGCACGAATACGATCAATGAGATTTTTTAAGGTTCTCCCAGTCCCAGAAATAAAAACAGCGAGACGAAGTTGTTTAGCCATACGAAATTCAAATAACTAAAAACGATACATTATTGTACTCGAAAACTGCATGAAAAGCGAGTCGGGGGAAGACAGTATTTATTCCGGCGCAGAGTCTTGTTACGCGAGATCTAATCCTCTTTCGGCGGACGAGGAGCAGAGATTTTCTTGGGTTTTTCGGTATAGTTATCGTGTTCGTAACGCAAACAACATTTCAAACGCCCGCAATGACCGGAAATCTTGGCAGGGTCAAGCGTTACCCTTTGCAGTTTTGCCATTTTAATCGACACCGCCGGCGTTTCATGCAAAAAACAACCGCAGCAAACTTCGCGTCCGCATTCGCCGACGCTGGGAAGCAGTTTCATCTTTTCCCGAACGTTGATTTGCCGCATTTCAACCCGCATGTCGAACTCGACAGCAAGCACCTTCACGAGTTCCCTGAAATCGACGCGTCCCTCGGCAGTGTAGTAAAGAATCATTCGCTCGCCGCCGAACGTGTGTTCGACACGAATCAACTCCATGCCGATTTTCATTTCGTCAACGACTTGTTGACAACGGTCCAAACTTTTTTTCTCGATCTGTTGAAGCCTTTGGTATTCCATCTCGTCCATATCTGTCATGGAGCGAAGAATACGGCTTTCGACGAATCCGCTTTCGAGTTTTTCCACGACCTCCGGGACGGCTTCGCAACGGACGGTGCCGACTTCTTGTCCGCGAGGAGTTTTCACAATCACTCGGCTACCGTACCGACAGACCAGATCGGCATGCGAAAACACCCCAAGCAACCGCATCGCTCCGTAATGTACAACGTATTTCATCGTTTACTCATCCGTAAAACGTTGCCGAATATCGAGAAATTTATCTCCGCTGGCGATGAACGCATCGACAACATCAGGATCGAAGTGCTTGCCGCGCCCCTCCTCAATAATTGCTCTGGTTGCATCGTGTGTCAACGCATCTTTGTAGACACGTTTGGAAACCAGTGCGTCATAAACATCCGCCACCGCCATAATCCGACCGCAAAGCGGAATGTCGTCCCCTTTTAATCCATACGGATAGCCGGTGCCATCAACTTTTTCATGATGTGACTCGGCAATGTCCTTTGCCATTTTGAGGAACGCCACACCGGGAAACTTTTCGAGTGCCGCATCCAACGTGTGGGCGGCAATCGTCGTGTGGGTTTTCATTATCTCGAACTCCGCCGGATCGAGCCGACCCGGTTTGAGCAAAATTGCGTCGGGAATGCCTACTTTGCCGATGTCGTGCAACGGACTCGTTTGGAACATGAGCCCGATGTATTCGGTATTGATAACATCCTTGAACTTGTCTTGGGTTGCCATCCATTGGGAGAGTGCCCGGCAGTAATACTGCACTCGTTCGAGGTGTGCGCCGGTATCGTTATCTCTGGATTCCGCCAGTTTTGCCAATGCGAAGATAGCGACATCGCGGGTTTCGAGGGACAGGATTCGTTCGCCGGCACGCAATCGGGCAAGGACTTCGGCGGGATTGTACGGTTTGCCGATGAAATCGTCGGCACCGGCGGAGAGTCCTTGCACCATTTCGTCCACCTGCGCGTGGGAGGTGAGGAGAAGGAAATAGACGTAACCGGGTCGATCTTGTGCGCGGACTGCTCGGCAAAACTCGATACCGTTCATTTCCGGCATTTCCCAGTCGGAAATAACAGCGCGACAGGACGGATTGAGTTCCAGGGCTTCGAGTCCTGATTTTCCGTCGGAAGCGGTAAGCACATCATACCCGTTCTCTGTCAATAAACTTTTCAGAGCGATGAGAGCGAGTTTGCTGTCGTCAACGATTAAAACCTGCATAAAGGAAAGGGGCATCCCCCATGAAAACACACCTATGCTACACCGGTATTCTAGCCCTTTTTGCAAAAAAGTCAACCGCCGGTTTTTTGTACAGAGGTACCACGCACCCGAATACTGCCTGATATTTGTCCATGCCTTGCCGAAACGCCGTGAATAGGATACACTAAAAACATGAGTGATCCCTACTTCCAATCTTTGTTTGCCGAACGCATCGGTGGTGTCCAATACGGAAAATCAACCGAAATCTATAAATTCGAGAAAATCAAACGTGCCAAACGGCAAGCGGTCAAGGATTTTCCTGACCGTCCGCTCCTCGACTTCGGCATCGGCGAAAACGATTCCATGGCTGGCGAAAACGTCCGCCGGATCATGTCGCAGCAGATCAATCTGCCGGAGAACCGAGGTTACGCCGACAACGGTTGCCTCGAATTCAAGGAAGCCGCCGCTCGATTTATGCATCGGACTTTCAACGTCGAACTCGATCCCGTTACCGAAATCAATCATTCCATCGGCTCCAAACCGGCACTCGCCTTGTTGCCGTATTGTTTCATCAATCTCGGCGACATCACGATGATGACCGTGCCCGGCTATCCCGTGGCGGGAACCCACACCCGATACTGCGGCGGTACCGTTTACAACCTTCCGCTCACGGCGGAAAATCGATTCTATCCCGACTTCAATGCCATCCCGCCGGATGTTTGGACGCACACCAAACTGCTTGTGCTGAACTATCCGAACAGTCCGACGGGACAACTTGCCACCGAAGAATTTTACAAGCGGGTGATTGAACTCGCACACCAACACCAATTCGTGGTCATCCAAGATGCGGCACACATTATGTTTACGTACCAAGTACCGCCGATTAGTTTTTTGCAGATTCCCGGTGCGAAAGATGTCGGTGTCGAGGTTCACTCCCTTTCCAAAGGTTGGAACATGATCGGCTGGCGGATCGCCTGGGTTTGCGGCAACGAACGTATTGTGAGGGCGTTTGCCGATGTAAAGGACAACAGCGACAGCGGACAGTTTTTGGCAATTCAAAAATCGGCAATCGCTGCACTGGACAATCCGAACATTCCTGCGGAGGCGAAGCAGAAATACCATCGCCGGCTCGAAAAGTTAGCAGCAACGCTTCGGCAGTTCAATTTCGAGTGCGAAGGGCCGGGGGGGACTTATTTTCTGTACGTGAAGTCTCCGAAGGGGCTTGCCGACGGTACATCCTTTGCCGATGCCGAGGCGGTCAGTCAATATCTCATTCGGGAACAGTCGATTTGTACGGTTCCTTGGGACAATGCTGGCGCGTATCTTCGGTTTTCGGTCACGTACACGGCGGAGGACGAATTGGCGGAAGACGATTTGATGTTTCAACTTGCCGAACGGCTTGGAAACATTGCGTTTACGTTTTGAACACGTACATAAGCGGCGGACGTAAATCCAGCGAGGTGCAACGTAAACAGTGATTTTACGATTGCGGTTCTGCCTCTTTCATCGCTTCATTCAGGGCATTGGCGGTGTAACGTATCTGTTCTTCGGTATGCGACGATGTAATGAAAAACCGAAGCCGTGCCGCCTTCTCTTCCACCGCCGGATGCAAAATCGGCTGTGCGTTCACGCCGCGGTCAAACATTGCCTTCGACATCCGCATTGCTAACATCGAATTCCCCAATATCGCCGGCACCACTGCTGTTCCGTTACTCGTTCCCGTGTTGAAGCCGCGTTCCTTTACCAATTCCAAAAACAACTTGCTGTTCTGCCGCAGTTTTTCAACCCGATATGGTTCACGCACCAGTATCCGAAGTGCTGCCAACGCCGCTGCACAATTCGGAGGAGAAATACCCGTACTGAATACCTGAAAGGGCATCGTATATTTCAGGTATTCGATCAATTCTTTTGAACCGCTGATGTATCCGCCGCAACTCGCCAACGTTTTACTCAACGTACTCATCCAAATATCGACATCGCGGCGGTCGATTCCGAAATGTTCGCCGATACCGCGTCCCGTTGCTCCCAAAACACCCAAGGAGTGCGCCTCATCGACCATCAACATGGAACTGTACCGCTTTTTTACTTCGATAAATTTGGGGAAATCGGGATAATCGCCATCCATACTGTACACCCCTTCGACGGCAATCAGCACCCGGCGGTATTCGCCCCGATGTTTGCTCAAAATCCAATCCGCTGCTTCCCAATCGTTGTGCGGAAAGGGCCGCCGCCTCGCACCGGAATGAATTGCCCCTTGTACAATGCTGTTATGGGCAAGAGCATCGAACAGAATCATATCCTTCTCATTCAATAAATGAGAAATGGTGCTCGAATTTGTTGAATGACCCGCCGGTAACACGAGCGTGTCATCACAACCGAGAAATTGGGAAATTTCATATTCCAGTTCGGAGTTAATCGGTTTGTTACCCGACACCAATCGGCTTGCAGAAACACTTGTCCCGTATTTTTCACACGCTTCCACCGCCGCTTTGATGACTTCGGGATCGCCGGAAGCACCAATATAGTTGAAACTTGAAAAATTGATGTATTCCTTGCCATCGATTGTTGTCCGGTCATTCGTGATTCCTTCGTGAACGTCGAAAAAACGGTTCAAGTTCGTTTCTTTAATCAAGTCGAGTCCCGCTTTGAGACGGAGGTATTCGGGAAACTTTTCGACACGATAATCCGCCTCGGACATTTCCGATTGCGGTCTTTTGCGGTTTGGTTCGGAAGTCTTTCGCGGTCCTGTACCGAGGTAAATCAGCACTGCATCAAGAACTTGCTGGGCGGTGAACAACTCCGGCAGAACCGATTCGGGAAACTGTCCGCCGAAACGGTCTTCCAGCGAGGCAAGGATTTCCATCCGTTCCAATGAATCGAGACCGAGTTCGGTAATATCAGTGTCGAGGGTCAAATGAGCGGCACGTTCTTTGGCGATCTTGCGAACCTCTTCGAGAACAATGGCGGCAATTTCCTCTTTGGAGATGAGCGAGATGGTCGATTGTGCCGGTTTCTTCGCCGGGGTCTCCTTGATGAGCATGTGATTCGGCTCTTCCGGTATTTCATCCGGCATCACCGGACGCACCGGCGACTCCGCCGTGAACGAAATTTTTCCCCGAACAATCCGCCCGAGGTCTTCGGAATCAGGCAATCCCGTCGCTTCTTGCAGGGCTTCTTCCGCTTCACCGCCTTGAACGAATCGGAACGAAACATCGCCGGAAACCCAGCGTTCAATTTCATTGAGCGAACCATCGAGAAAACCATTTCGGCATGCATGATGCTGAATTTTGCCGCTCGACGTTTTCGGAATGCTTCCCGATTTAATGAAAACGATCCCCACGACAGGGATTTCATGTTCCAGTGCAACGGCTTTTTGAATGGCTGCGAAAACATCAGCAGGGTTTCCTTTGAATTGCCGTTCAAGTTCCTGTACGATAACCAAATGCTCCTGCGGTAGTTCTGAATCGTCTCTGACCATAAAGGCGGCACCGCCAAGCGGTCGAAGTGACGAATCGGCACGCTGGACCGTCATTTCGATGTCCTGCGGATACACATTCACACCACGAACAATGATGAGGTCTTTGATTCGTCCCGTGACAAAGAGTTCGCCGTCCATGACGAAGCCGAGATCGCCCGTCCGCATGAACGGTCCCTCATCGGTTTCGGCAATTTTGGCTTGAAACGTTTGCTCCGTTGCTTCGGGAGCCTGCCAATAACCTCTGGCGTTGCTCGGACTCTTGACCCAGATTTCACCCACGATGCTGTCGGGGCACTCGACGCAGGTTTCGGGATCGACAATCGCAATCCGTTCGTCGGGCAAAATTTTTCGACCACTGGAAACATAGCGCACGGCTTTGTGGACTCGGCTGTCCCGCACTTCGACGGCACGACCGGTGGACAATTCCTTGGGATCAAGTGTACGTATGACGGGTCGGTTCCGAACATAACCGCCGGAAACGATGAGCGTGCCTTCGGCAAGTCCAAAGCAGGGGTAAAATGCTTCGTAACGAAAGCCGCAACGTTCAAACTTCCGGGCAAACGCCTCCATCGTTTCGGCAAGCACCGGTTCCGCCCCGTTGAAAGCGACCGTCCAACTCCGTAAATCGAGTTCTTCGATTTGTTCTTCGGTAATGTTGCGGACGCAGAGATCGTAGGCAAAATTCGGACCGCCGCTGGTCGTTGCTTTGTAACGTGTGATGGCGGCGAGCCAGCGGAACGGCTTTTGCAAAAAGGAGAGCGGCGACATAATCACGTTCGGTCTGCCGCAGTAGAGCGGTTGTATGATGCCGCCGATGAGTCCCATGTCGTGATAACTGGGAAGCCAAAAAACGCCGCGACCGACCCGGGTGTGCTCAAAACCCTGATGAATCATCTGCGAATTATGAAGCAGATTCCCGTGCGTCAGAATGACTCCTTTGGGCGTTCCCGTCGAGCCGGAAGTGTATTGCAAAAAAGCAATCGTTTCGGCATTGATGTTGGGAAATGACCATGTATCTGCGAGGTTTTCGTCGAGAGTGCTGGTGGCGAGCCAAGCGATGTTTTTGAGACTGGGGGCTTCATCGAGCATGCCATCGACGGTCTTGATGACCTCTTCAGTGGTGAGGGCAACTGTGGCTTTCGCACTATCGGCAACGGATTGGATGCGGCGGATGGAGCGGTTTCTTCGCGGCGGATAGACGGGAACGGCGATGGCACCGGCGTAGAGGCAACCGAAGTAGGCGGTAATGAATTCCAATCCGGGAGGATAGAGGAGCAGGATACGTTGTCCGAACATGTTCCGGCTTTGGAGCCAGGCGGCGATTCGCCGGGCTTGCCGGTCGAGATCGGCGTAGGTCATGACAATTTCGTTGTCAACGCCGTTGGTAAGATAGATGAAAGCGGGTTCGTTCGGTTCCGTTTCGGCTCGGAATTGTACGAGTTGAACCAAGTTTGCCGGTCCGAAAAGGATTCCTGAATTCACGGAAGCGAAAAAGTGTTGACGACGAAAATGATCACCAGCATTATCGGCGATGCGGGACGGATTGTCAAGGTAAGTCAGTCCACAAGCAGAGCCGATTTTTCCAGTTCGGCAGTCAAACGTCCTGCAATGTAATCCACGAGGTGTAATTCGTGTTCCGTACAATCCCGCCGCTGCTCCGAAAAGAGCCACAAAGTTCCCCAAACGGATTGTTCCGACATGACCGGCACACAGACCGCCATCGGGAAATCTTCCGGCACACACCACGTTTCGAGAAGGTAATCTTCGTTCACAATAACGATCTGCCCCAAAATGGCCTCAACATCGGCAAGCGATCCGTGGAGCGGCTTCGGCGGATCGAGCAACCGTTCCTCCGGCAACCCCCAACACGAACGTAGTTTGAGCATTTTTTGTTGCGAATCCAAGAGGTACAGCGATGCTGCACAACAATCCGCCAACTTTGCGCTCTCTTTGAGCAACTGATGCAACATGTCCCCGTGTCGATGAATAGCCGGCAAATTAACGGAGACCGCTTGCGTTCCCTCGTGTTGCCGTAGTGCTTGTTGCCAGCGGTACGCATCGCCGGCAAATTGGGCGAGTGCCGTCAAAAACCGGTGCCGCGCTTGTCCGACCAATTTCGGTTTGCGAATGTCCCGGCTCGGCAACAACACCAGTTGTCCCGGCGATTGCCCGCCGCTAATACCGATGCGGAAAGACTCCTCGATTGTCTCCGGCAAGGTTCCGCCAGTCCGAACAAATCGAACATCCAGTCCGAGATGTTGCCAAAGGGATTGCAACAATTCCGGCAGACTGCCGAACAGGGGAATGTCCTTATGATCCAACGTTTCCTTGAATCGCTGCAAATCCAAAAGATGGTTATCGTAAAAAGAGACAGTCTCAAAGGAAATCGGCTTTTGAGTGTCGTGATTCATGGGAATGCGTGATCAATAGGGGAGGTTCTGACCAATTTTTGGGGGCACTCGACCATCGAGTTCCGTTCGTGTCCATGTTTATCCATCGGGCAACTGCCTCGTTTGCAAAAAGTCATTCTCCAATGGGACAGGTTATGTGCATTATACCGTCAACTCTCACAAGTGGTATAACCGTCCTCTTGCGGGAACAGTATTGGTTCTCTTTAACTCCTTACTCTCAACAATAATGTACTTGCACTTTTAAGCCCTTGTTCCTCCGCCTTCTGAAGCCACATGGCCGCTGCGATTTCGTCTCTGGGCACACCCCATCCGTAATAATAACATTCGCCGAGCAGGTGTTGCGCATCGCCGTTTTCTTGTTCCGCTGCCCGGCGGTACCACTTAACCGCTTCTTCTTTGTTTTCGGGGACACCGATACCGGCATCGTAGCACAAACCGAGTTGGCACTGCGCATCGGCATTGCCTTGCTCCGCTGCTTTGGAAAACCATTTCACCGCTTCCAAATCATTTTTGGAAACCCCTTCATCGCCATAGCGGTAAAGATTACCGAGCACAAACTGTGCGTCGCTATGGTCTTGTTCTGCCGCCTTACGGAACCACACGACGGCGGCAACGATGTCGGCTTCAACGCCAACGCCCAGCCGATAACACCAACCGAGCAGAAACTGTCCTTCGGCATGACCTTGTTCTGCGGCTTTGCGATACCATATTGCCGCTTCCGCTTCGTTTTTGGCAACGTTTCGTCCATAGTGGTAACACTCGCCCAGTAAGACTTGTCCTTCGGGAACTCCCGCTTCGGCGGCACTTTTCCAGTCTTGGAAACCGTTCATTTTTCCTAAACCTTTTTTGTACAACAAATCGCGTTTGCTTTTTGTGTTTCGCCTATCGAGATCAAAAATGGTAGAGTCTTTCCGCTCCATGGTGTTTTGTGTCACTCATTGAATTTCATAGAAAAGTAGGCGGGGCAGTATAGAATACGTGTTTGAATTTGTCAAGAGATCACTGAATGCTGCCCATTTAATCACCAGACCGTTAACAAGTTTGCTTTTTCCATCCGAGTTTTTTCGCCGTTGGCACTGGATCGATGTAGCACCGCTCCCTCACTTCCTTCAAAGTCCGCTCTC
>Ga0082212_10004860_pt1 | contig 18547 bp, 11 predicted proteins | sample TergutNt197P3_FD_71548 | JGI IMG/M metagenome (GOLD analysis project Ga0082212, IMG submission 71548) | Neocapritermes taracua P3 segment gut microbial communities from Petit-Saut dam, French Guiana - Nt197 P3 | ecosystem: Host-associated > Arthropoda: Insects > Digestive system > Gut ...
GTTGTTTGTCTGTCAGCGCTTTATCGGGACACGGATGTACCTCAATCATCAATCCGTCCACTTCAAGGTCTAAGGCTTTTTGACACATTGTCGGCACCAGTGTTTTATCTCCGGTTAAATGGCTGGGGTCGTTGATGATGGGGAGTTGCGGATAGCGGCGTTTCAGTTCAAAAACGATTTCCCAAAACGGTTCGTTGCGATAGATAAACTTGCGATAGCCCGAAAAACCGCGATGAATAGCGCCGATTTTGTTTGTTCCTTTTCGGATAAAACGTTCAATGGCGCCAATCCACAAGTCAAGGTCGGGGTTTACAGGATTTTTCACCATCACCGGAATGTCGTAGTGGGCGACAACTTCTGCGATTTCTTCTACCAAAAACGGATTTACGGTGGTGCGTGCGCCAATCCAAACCATGTCAATGCCCGATTTTACCGCCTGTTCAACGTGAACGGCGTGGGCTACTTCGGTGCAGGTTTTTAGTCCGGTTTCTTCTTTTGCCTTCCGCAACCACTCCAACCCGATGGAGCCAACGCCTTCAAAATCACCGGGGTAAGTGCGTGGTTTCCAAACGCTTGCTCTGAAAAAATCGACTTCCGGATGTTTCGACAGAGCGCGTGCAGCGGTTAATATCTGATTTTCGCTTTCTGCGCTGCACGGTCCGGCAATCATCAACGGTTTGTGCGATTTTTCCGGTAAAACGGGTTTGATGTTCATTTTATTTCTGGTTCATCGTAACCAAAAATTCTTCGTTGCTGAGCGTTCCGCGCATACGTCCTTGTAAAAACTGCATTGCCTCTACGGGGGTCATTTCCGCTAAGAAGGCGCGCAAAGTCCATGTGCGGCGTAAAATTTCCGCATCTAAAAGCAGGTCGTCGCGGCGTGTACTCGAAGCAACAATATCGATGGAAGGATAAACGCGCTTGTTGGAGAGACGGCGGTCGAGTTGTAACTCCATGTTGCCGGTTCCTTTAAATTCTTCAAAGATGACTTCGTCCATTTTTGAGCCTGTTTCGGTCAATGCCGTAGCCAAAATGGTGAGCGAGCCGCCGTTTTCGATTTGGCGTGCCGCTCCGAAGAAACGTTTGGGTTTGTGTAGAGCGGTAGCCTCTACCCCACCCGACAGCACTTTTCCCGATGCCGGCGCTACGGTATTGTATGCCCGCGCCAAGCGTGTGATGGAATCCAACAAAATCACTACATCGTGTCCACATTCGGTCAAACGTTTCGCCTTTTCCAACACAATGTTGGCAATTTTCACGTGGCGGTCTGCCGGTTCGTCAAAAGTCGAACTGATGACTTCCGCATTGACGCTGCGTTTCATGTCTGTTACCTCTTCCGGACGTTCATCTATCAGTAATACAATGAGATACGCTTCGGGATGGTTGTATGCGATGGCGTTGGCGATTTCTTTCAGTAAAACGGTTTTTCCCGTTTTTGGTTGCGCCACAATCAAACCGCGCTGTCCTTTTCCTATCGGCGTAAACATATCTACAACGCGACTTGAAAGCGTTGCATGGGGATGTTCGGTGAGTTTAAACTTTTTCTCCGGAAACAACGGCGTTAAAAAGTCAAACGGCACGCGGTCGCGAACTTTTGTCGGGTCGAGACCGTTGATGAGTTCTACTTTCAGCAGCGGAAAATATTTTTCCGTCTCTTTGGGAGTGCGAATGGAACCGCGAATGGTATCGCCCGTTTTCAAACCAAATAGTTTGATTTGCGATTGTGAAACATAAACGTCGTCGGGCGAATTTAAGTAGTTGTAATCGGAAGAGCGCATAAATCCGTAACCTTCGGGCATGATTTCCAACACGCCTTCGCTGATAATAGCGCCATTAAAACCTTTGACGCCTTGCTGTTGTTGTTGCTGATTATCAGATTGTTGCGGAGTTTGTTCTTGTTGAACATACCCTTTTTTGTGCATGTTTTTAAACTTTTTCGGTCTTTCCGCATCGGCAGACTTCGGTAAGATGATGTCGGTATTTGGAACCGGAACATCGTCTGTTTTCACCGTTCTTTCAGCCGCGTTGTTCCATAACGGACGCTCAACTTTCTCTCCTACATTGTTGGTTGAGAAGTCTTTAGGTGAAATTCCATCGGAAAGTAAAATGCCGGAGTTGGCAATATTTTGGATAAACTCTTCCGGAACGGCAAACAGTTCGGTAGCCGACATATTGGAAGAAGCAATGGCGGCGCCACTGATGATTCTTTTACGTCTGTGGCGTCTGTGTTCGCCGGATTCAACGTTTTCATCGGAAACGGAAACCTCCGACGCCTCTTCTTCGGCAACATCGGGGTGCATTGTTTGGGATAGCGTATTTTTGGCGCTCTCCATAATGGCACGCGGCGGACGTCCCCGTTTTTTCGGTTTTGGCTCTTCTTCGTTGTTGGAAAGCACTTCGGGGTGATAGTGAGCGTAGATAATATCTACCAACTCGGGGCGTCTAAAGTCTTCTACATTATAGCCCAATTCTTTAGCAATGTTTTGCAATTCGGAAACCCGCTTTGAAAGCAGTTCATTTTTTTTGTACATATATTAAAATGTTACTATAACAAATAAAAATTCTCGTAAGAGAAATTTCGTTTTTTCAGGAAATTAAAGGTTGAAAAAATATTCTTTTTACATTAATGATTATGATAATGTCGTATCATAAAAAGTGCGGCAAAGATACAACTTTTTTTTAATTGCAAATAGAAAAATTATTTTTGATTAAAATTAATCATTTTTTTCATTCTCACTTCTGCATTCCTCCAATCAACTCCTTAACATCTTTTATTCCATGTTGTTGGCAATATTTTTCGATGCCTTCGATGATTTTGATGGTGATTTGCGGGTCGATAAAGTTGGCGGTTCCTACTTGTATGGCGGTGGCGCCTGCCAGCAGAAACTCAATGGCGTCGGTGGCGTTCATGATGCCTCCCAAGCCGATAATGGGAATTTTTACCGCTTTGTAAACTTGCCAAACCATGCGCAGGGCAATCGGTTTGACGGCTGCGCCGCTCAATCCGCCGGTGATGGTGGAGAGTATCGGTTTGCGGGTGTTGGCGTCGATAGCCATGCCGAGCAGGGTGTTGATGAGTGAAACGGAATCGGCGCCGGCGTCCTCTACTGCCAGCGCTATTTCGGCGATGTTGGTAACGTTGGGAGATAGTTTTACGATTAACGTTTTTTGGTACGCTTTTCTGACGGCTTCCACTACTTTGTGCGCTGATTCACAACTTGTTCCGAAAGCCATACCGCCTTCTTTCACGTTAGGACACGAGATATTTAGTTCGATAGCGGGAATGTCTTCCAAAGCATTGATTTTTTCAACTACAGTTAGATATTCGTCTATGGTTGAACCTGATACATTGACAATGACCGGCGTTTGATAGCGCCGAATGTTCGGATAAATATCGCTAACGAAAGCATCTACGCCTTTGTTTTGAAGTCCAACGGCGTTCAACATTCCTGCCGGCGTCTCCGCCATACGCGGATAGGGATTTCCTTCGCGCCGACTGCCCGTCGTACCTTTTACAACAATGCCGCCCAAACGGTTGATGTCTATAAAATCCTCAAACTCAATCCCATAGCCGAATGTGCCGGAGGCGGTCATCACCGGATTTTTAAGCGCTAACGCTTTAATTTCTACTGCAAGGTTCGCCATAATTTTACTTTTTTGAAAAATTTAACTTCTCGGCGTCAAATACCGGTCCTTCGGTACAAACGCAAACATGATGACCTTCAACGGTTTCCGTTACACAACACAGACATGCGCCCACGCCGCAAGCCATCGTATTTTCTAACGACACCTCACAGCGAATGTTGTGTTTTGCGGCATATTGCGCAACGGCTTTCATCATCGCTTCGGGACCGCAGGTGCAGATGTGCGTATAATTTTGATGTTGCGCCAAAATCGAATGTTGGGTAACAAATCCGCGCTCTCCCACTGATCCATCTTCGGTTGTAATATGCACATTACCAAGCGATTGGTATTTTTCTACGTCAAACAACGCCTCCGCATTGCGCGCGCCGATGATGATGTCGGGGAAGATGTTGATTTCGTTGAGTTTACGGGCTAAATAGTACAATGGCGCTACTCCGCAACCGCCGCCGATGAGGAGATATTTTCCCTGTTGAACGGTAAAACCTTTACCCAACGGATAGATGATATTGACATTGTCTTGGGGACGTAATGCGCTCAATTTCTCCGTTCCTTTTCCGCACACGCGGATTAAAAAAGTGATGGTATTTTCCTTATAATCAACATCATGTACCGATATTGGACGGCGCAAAAAGGTATTCGGCTCGTTGTCCACTTTAACCTCAACAAACTGCCCCGGAAATACCGGCAACAGCGCTTTTGAAAGTTGAACTTTCAACAAAAAATGCTCCTTATTGACAAAAGCATTGGATATAACCGTGAAATTTTGAATCTCTTTTTTCATTTTTATAATTTTACTTCGGCATTGCCAACACCATCGTCCAATAAGAGCCTTTTATGGCAATTCCGACATCTTTATATAGTTCATTCATAATATGTTCGCAATGGGCGGGACTGCTTAACCAGCCTTGAATGACGGCGCGTTCGGTTTTGTATCTCATTCCGATATTTTCGGCGCACATTGCCCAGTCGTATTTAACGGCGGTAAGTCTTGTGCTGACGTTTGAGCCGTCTTTTCCGGTGTGGCTGAAAAATGATTTGGAATACATGTTATTACTGTGGTTTTGCGCTGCTTTTTCCAATTTTTCGTTCCACTTTACGGGCGGAACGGGCGGATGATAGGTGTTTCCGCATCGGCAACCTTTGCTGCGAGCGTCATTCACCAACTCCAACAGCAACTTTTTATTCGGATTTACCGGATATTGCGACTGAGCATGATTGACAACCGGCAAAACGAACAGCGCAAACAACAACAAGATGATGTTTTTTACAAAAAAACGCATCATTACTTAGCCCTTGGCGAGGTTTTCCGTTGCGTTGGTTTTGGCGCTGCCGATGTTGTTTTCTGTGCTTTCGATGCCTGTGATTTGGGTTGCGGCTTGGGCTTTTTCTCTGTCTTAACTTCTTCTTTTACAACGGGTTTTTCTTCCTGATTTTCAGAGTCTTGCGTTTCTTCTTCGTCGGGTTCGTTGTCGATAAGATTTTTTTCGAGCAGCAGGTTATACCAATTTACAAGTTTTTGAATATCAGAGTTGTAAACGCGCTCGGCGTCATAATCCGGCACCATTTCTTCCATGAAATTTCTCAGTTCGTTTGCCGACGATTTATGAGAAATTGCCGGTTTTCCTTCCAATTTTTCAAAAAGAATCCTCAAAACGTCTTTCAAACGCATGTCGTTTTCGGTGGTGAAAATAGAAATTTCTTCGAGCGTGCTGATGCGTTCGTGTGAAAACAGCGTTACTCTTTTTCCGTCAAGAAGGCTTTCGGAAACAATTCCTCGCGGCGATTGCGCAATCATTTGATAAAGTCCCGGACGCCCCGAAACTGCTAAAATTTTCTTTAAATCCATATATCTTTGTTGTTAGTTGCTTTAAATAGGTCTTTTTGACCAAAAAATACGTTTCTATCTTTTGTTTCGGCGGCAATCACAATGCCATTAAAGGTATTGTTTTCAACTTCAATTACAGTTCCTTCTGTCCATTTTGTTAATCCTGTCAAATCCGGAGAAATCAAAATATTATCGCCTGTTTCTACCATTGTTGATGTCATATTTTTACTATTTTTGAACGTGCAAATGTACATGATTTTTTTGAGATCTAAATTATAACGTCAATATCCCCGTATAATTATGTGGGGTGATGTTTTTTAAGGTTTGTTTGAGTTGTGGGGTTATATTCAACGATTCAATGAAGTCGGAGATGGTTTTTGGGGTGATTTTTTCGTTTTTGCGCGTCAGGTCTTTCAACGCCTCGTAGGGTTGCGGATAGTTTTCACGCCGTAAGATGGTTTGAATGGCTTCGGCAACCACCGCCCAGTTGTCGTCTAAATCGGCGGCGATTTTTATTTCATTGACAGACAGTTTGTTAATACCTTTTTCGAGCGATTTCAACGCTATCAACGTGTGCGCCATAGGAACGCCGATGATGCGCGTAACGGTGCTGTCGGTCAGGTCGCGTTGCAGGCGCGAAATCGGCAGTTTTTCAGATAAATGGGTAAATAAAGCGTTGGCAATGCCGAAATTGCCTTCGGCATTTTCAAAATCTATGGGATTGACCTTGTGGGGCATCGCCGACGAGCCTACTTCGCCCTTTTTGATGGTTTGGGTAAAATAGTTCATCGAGATATATGTCCACATATCGCGGCTGAAGTCCAGTAAAACGGTGTTGATACGTCGCCAATTATCGAAGATGGCAGCCATATTGTCGTAATGTTCTATTTGGGTGGTTGTTTGCAAACGATCCAATTTTAAAACATTGCTAACGAACTTATTACTAAAATCTACCCAATCGATTTCGGGATAGGCAACGTGATGTGCATTGAAATTGCCGGTGGCGCCGCCAAACTTCGCCGAGCAGAAAATCGTGTTGAAATAGTTGCACTGCGCTTCCATCCGTTCCGCAAAGACTTTGATTTCTTTGCCGAGATTGGTGGGCGATGCCGGTTGTCCGTGCGTGTGCGCCAGCATGGGAATATTTTTCCACATCTGCACGCGCTCTTTCAACAACGTAAGAATACGATGTAGCATGGGAACCATAATATGCTGATGTCCGTCTCGCATCATCATCGGAATAGCGGTGTTGTTGATGTCTTGCGAGGTGAGTCCAAAGTGGATAAATTCCTTAAACGCAGAAATTTTCAACTCGTCGAACTTCTCTTTGAGGAGATATTCTACGGCTTTTACGTCGTGGTTGGTGGTTTTTTCGATTTCTTTGATACGCTCGGCGTCGGAAAGTTGAAACTTCTCATACAACCGGCGCAGTGCGGCATATTTCGTTTTATCAAACGTTTGCAACTGCGGCAACGGCAACTCGCAAAGAGCGATAAAGTATTCTATTTCAACCTTTAAACGATATTGTATCAAGGCTGCTTCCGAAAAAAACGCCGACAAATCTTCGCATTTTTCCCGATAACGTCCGTCGCACGGAGCAATGGCTAATAAGGTGTTATAATCCATTTTTTATGAGATTAAATTGTTATGCAAAGATACAAATTAATTGATACTTGACAGGCTCAGTCGCCAATTGACAATTATTTTTTCCTATTTACGCTTGACTTGCAATGACGTTGTTTATGCTACTCTTTTATTGGCAAAATCAGAGTACTTTTATTTTTCTATCGGAATGGTGATAACAACAACAACGCCTTCATTATGAGCGCTTTGTATTTCTATTTTACCTTTAAAAGAATCTATTCGGGAAAATATGCTGGAAAAGCCGATTCCTGTTGGTTCTTCCATCACTTTTTTGGTGTCGAAGCCGACGCCGTCGTCGGTATAAACCATGCGTATTTCGTGGTGCGATATGCGAATGTCTAACAAAGCGCGCGATGCTGCCGCATGTTTAATGGTGTTGTTAATCAGTTCACAAACAATGCGATAGAGTGAAATTTCAAGGTTTTGATTGAAACGTTGATTTTGAATATTGCTCGTAAAACTGATTTGCAGCAAGTCGTGATGAACAATTTTGTTAATAAAGTTGTGGATGGCTTTTTCCAATCCGAAGTTGGTTAATACGTGAGGAGTGAGGTTGTTGGAGATTTCTTTGGTACTTTTAAGCGCTTCATTGAGAGTGGATTCGATGTTTTTTATGAGCGCTTTTTGTTGTTCGCTGTGTTCCGACTGCGACAGCGCGCCGACGGAGAGTTTGACGGTAGAAAGCAACGGGCCGATGCCGTCGTGCATCTCTTTGGCAAAGTGCATCCGTTCTTTTTCTTCGGTTTGGATGATGGCGGTACGAAATTTTTTCTCTAACTGTCGTCGTTCTTCTTCAATGTCGCGGATGTGAAACAAGATTTTTCTAACATAAAACACACCCACCGCAAAACAAAACGACGACAATACGCCAATCCAGACGTATGTATCCGAAAAAATTTCGTTGTAAAAAACTCTGGTAAGGATGTCCCAAAAACGCAACACCGCCGCACACAGCAGCCCTGAAGCAAGCAGAAACCACGCTGCGCTGTATTTCGTTTCCCGCACCAACTGCACGGCAATCATCGCAGCCGCCAGCTGAAAAGCAAAAGCAAGGATAAGGGCGATGTTTAATATCATGACTTAATAAGTTTCGGAGTTTTTTTAAGTTTCGGAGTTTTTTTTAAGTTTCGAAGTTTAATAAGTTTCGGAGTTTTTTTAAAGTTTCGGAGTTTTTTTTAAAGTTTCGGAGTTTAATAAGTTTCGGAGTTTAAGAGTTTCGAAGTTTTTTTAAGTTTCGGAGTTTTTTTAAGTTTCGGAGTTTAAACTTTTAAACTTTTGAACTCTTAAACTTTTGAACTTTTAAACTTTTAAACTTTTAAACTCTTAAACTTTTAAACTCTTAAACTTTTAAACTTTAATAAGTTATTTTTTATATTTACTTCCTGTTAATTCTGATTGTTTTAAATATTTGATAAAGTTTCCGATAGATTGTGACAGATGAATTGCTTTCTGTTTCAAAACATTAAGTTCTTCGTCTGTTATATATTTAGAATCTAAAGCACGATATAGTTGAGAGCGAGTTTCACCGCATGAACCTTTTGCAATGTATAGAAACTGAACAAACTCTTTATTTCCGCCTCGTTCAAAACCTTCTGCAATATTGTCCATAACTGCCCCTGAAGCTGCCCTAATTTGGTCTTTTAATCTAAAATCCTTTGAAAATTGTTCATAGTTTATGATTCTGAATATGTCTTTACAAAATTCACGACTTATCTGCCAAATATATAATTCTTCGAAATTTGTAACCGTACCCATATTTTTTTTATCTTAAACTTTTAAACTCTTAAACTCCGAAACTCTTAAACTCTTAAACTCTTAAACTTTTAAACTTTTAAACTCCGAAACTTTTAAACTCTTAAACTTTTAATCACCGTGAAATCACCAACTTCCCGGATTTTCTGACAGTAGCGCCGGTTGAGGTTGTTACCGTCAGTTGGTAAATGTAGTAACCGCCTGATAATAAAGCGCCTCCGCCGTTATCTCCTCTCCACCGGATAGGGGGAATACGGTAGCCGACGGCATAGATTGGTTGTTGAATTTCGTGTACCAAGCGTCCCATTAAATCGAAAATACGGATGTTTACATTCAACGTTTCATCGGAAACATTGTGTTCAAAGACAAAATTAGTAGCGTCGTTAAATGGATTGGGATAGTTGTATAAATCTCTTATAACAAACCTGTTAGAGCCGACTACCACAAATGTAATACTCTCTTTCACCGAGTTGTTGTACGAGTCCCATGCCCGTACTGTGAGGGTGTGTTCGCCATCTTCCAAGTCGTAAAGCGGAAACGCAACCCGTCCTCTTCTGTAATCGCCCACTTCCGTTTGATAGAAGTTGTTGAGGTTCATTTCGTTATTGACGTCTCCGTCTAAAACGGCGGTGATGTTATGTCCGATGCTGGAGCCGGTGGCATTGATGCCGCTTTCGTCGTAAAGCAGTGCCAGCAAAACGGGATTTTCGTTGGTATATCCGCCGTCAACAAAAAAGGTATCGTTCATAAAAAGTTTCATTTGAGGCGGCGTGGTATCTTCCGGCGCATCCGGATTGAGTCCGCCTACCACAAAATCCGAAAATACGCCGTTAGCGTCTATTTTCTGCGTTTCATCGAAGGCGTAAAATACCACTTTTGAAAAATCATATTCATAATCAATATCTTTTGGTACAAAAAAGTCAAAAGTAAACTTTCCGTTTTCAACTTTTGCCGCCCCTTTGAAAATGATACTTTTCCACATTTTATAGGGAAAAGAGATGCCATTAATCTGCCCCAATGTTTTTGTTTCTACTTCTTTATCGAAAACCGTCGGATAAACCACGCCGTTGAAATCACTTTTTAGAACGTTATTACTCGTGCGGATTTCACCTGAAAATGAGACGATTGTTAGCGCACTTATGGTGTCAATAGTGGTAGCGGCGTTTTTTCCGTTAATTTCCGTACATACAATACTATATTGTGGAAAAGATAATGTTATAGTTGGGTCGCCAAATAAGGTGTACATTTGGGTATTGTTACCCAGATTACCGGAACCATTAAATAAATCTTGTTTTGCTTCCATTGTTGCTATTCCAATGCTTTTTGCCTGATAGTTATTCTCTGCTGATGGTAGCATTGCCCGATAAAGGGCATTTGTTAAAGTGTTATTATGGGTATTGTATGTCATTCTTGTAGATCCAAGCACTCCGATAGCGCCTCCGTCGGGACGCAAAACCATTGCTTCGCCAAGCGTGGTTACTTCATAATCATCAAAAGGCGCATTACTGCACGATTCGGTGATGATAAATGGCATGTGATCAAAATTTTTCCAATGGTTTAAATCCGGAACATCTAACAACGCCTCGTGCGACCATCGAAATTTACTTCCGTGTCCCACATAGTTCACAATAAGCGCTCCCCTGTCCACGCGGGTAGTTAATGCTTTATTGACGTCCGGATAGCGTGTGCCGCCCGGAGAAGATACCCGTTTATACGAATCGGCATATATTTTTTCAATAATGGCTTCGGGAAAACGCGACAGAATAACATTTTCATGTTCTTCGCAACTTTCGACGTAAATGTCTCTAGACTTCGGATTGTCCGGGTCATCGGCAACAAAGGTAATCACATTACGCCACTCTCCCATCGTTTCGGAGGCTTTGCTTGTGTAATGCAGACGTTTTTTTACCATACTTTGCATTTCGTCGGCGGTATTTACAGGAAAACGTCCTACGGCGATGACAGGTTTTCCCTTACATCGTTTCAAATCGCTGCTTCCTTCTCCTTCATCTAACAGCGCAAAAAAGTCATCAACGACAAGCGTATGTTCATAGTCTATTGAAGTATCTGCCGAAGTGAACAGTCTGCTACTCCATGTAGGGACAAAATTGGATTGTTTGATGGTGTTTTTATAATCCCACGAGGCGTCGCCGACGAGTAGCAGGTATTGGGGAGGGTAGTTTCCGGCGGTAGTATGCAACATTCGCATAAAATCGCGGATGGCGCCGACATCTTGCCGTCCTGATGAAAATTCGTTATAAACTTGTTCGGTAGTAACCAACACGGTTTTCAAGCCGAGGTTGTTGCGGTGTTCGTCTTCGATTTTTTTTGCTTCCTCGAAAAAATTGGGGTGCGCCACAATCACGCTTTCTATGTTGCGCATTCCCAGCAGGTTTTGTTTTTCTGTTTTTCCGATGAAAGAGGGCGTTTCAAAGGTGTTGTCGAAGGCGATAAATTCTCTTAAAATATCGGTTTTTGCCTTAAAAGCGTTATTTTCGATGGTCATTTTGGTAACGTTATAAAAATCGGTTACGTCCCAAATGGTGGTTTGTGAAGTGGTATTTTGCAGAGTGAATTTGGTAATTTTTGCAGAATCTACGCTTTTTACATCACGAAAACTCATCTGTTTGCCGTCGAATACTAAATTGCGGCGCGCCTGTATCTCAAAATAATCCAGCCATCCTTCCGAGCCGTTTCCGCCGGGGGTAAAAGATATTTTTAACGAAAGATTTTCCGAAGACGCTGTAAAAGAAGTATTTAGAATAGCGTATTTCGTTGCGCTACCTCCCGAAAAAGAACGGTTTGTTATTTCCGTTCCATTGACCGTATAGGAAAATGAGGTTACGCCGCTTGTAAACGAGGCTAAAACGCCGGTGCGCAAAACAACCTTTTCTGAGGTAACGATGTTTGGAACATTGACGCTGAAAGTGCGTTCTCTGGTACTCGAATTAAAATGTTCGCCCACCCAATTTCTTCCGGCTTTAATCACATTGGTCAGGTCTTGTTCGTGAAATGTGTAAAAATCGCCTTGAGCGGTTGTGGCGTTTTCCGTCAGGCTATTGTTGTTTATCGTTGGAATACGTTTACCTTCTCCGCCCGCAGCGGTGATGAAGTAATAATTGTAATCGTCGTAATAATTAAAGGTGTGTTTATAGCATTTGATGCTCGCATCGTAAGCCCACGAATGTGCTGCCTCGCCATAGAATAAAATGTAATCCGTTTCTCCTAAAACGCTGTTATTCTGTCCATTAACAAAAATTGCCAACTCGCGGATTCCGATGCTTGGCGTTTCGGGATTTATCTCCGGCAACACGCCTCCGGTCATGCCATACACTTTTAGATTTTTTGGGTTTACGGAGGCAATGTCCATGCCCATATCTTTCAGATTTTTTCCCGTAACCTTAAAAACGCCTGTCTTTTCGACACGTATTTTATAACAATCGCCTTCCGACAAGGGTGATTTGGTTGGAAATTCGTTTTGAGCCTGAAGCATTACCACTCCCGCTATAATTCCAATGATGACAAAAATTAATCTCTTTTTTACCATGATGATAATTTTATGTTCATTTTTAACGAATTTTCTCCGTATTTATTGCTTTTTTCACAACCACATTTTGGAACGATTTTTGCGGGGAAAAACGTTTATGTTAAATTAAAAAATAGTAAAGATGAAAAAGTATGTTGTGTTTTTAGCCGTTGTTTTTTGCGCCAGTCTGTCGTTTGCGCAAATATTGAAAATTGAGCAATATGAACTTAATGATGATGAGGAAAGAGTTCTTGTCAGAGAAGTACAAAATGGCGAAACGATAGAAATGAGTAACGAAGGCGTTTTTATAGAATTTGATTCCGACGTTATTAATACCTCTGATGTTCAACGCTCTGTAAGTTTGAAAATGGAACCTTTCAATTATGCCGAAATTGACATCAGCGCGTGCTGGGGAGAGTGTCTTGCACCATGGAATTTTGACTTTGAACCGATTGAGATATTGGCAGGAGCAGCCGAGAATTTCAAAGTGGATTTTAATACAAATGGAATTACAGAGAGCAGAGCATGGATTACATGTACCTTTTTAATAGATGGCGTTAAAGATTTTGTTTTTCACATTAAATTTGGCGATGCGGAAATGTCTGTTAAAGAGCCTGTTATAACGAAAAATAACGCTTATCCGAATCCTGCTACTTCCATTGTTAATATCGACTATGCGCTGAATAGCGGAAATGCTCAAGTTGTTTTCTATAACATTTTGGGCGTGAGTGTACATGAACAGTCGCTCAACGGTCAAACAGGAACAGCAAAAGTTAATGTTTCTAATTTTGCTACGGGAATTTACTTTTATACGATAAAAGTTAACGGCAAATCTGTTGAGACTAAAAAGTTGATTATTAGCAGGTAATAATACGTTTATGTTATAAAAAAAAGGCTGCCCAAAGGCAGCCTTTTTTGTTTGTCTGAACTTTGATTTTAGTATGATGTTAATGATAAACAGGATTAAAAAATCACAATAATCAAATAAATCACGTTAAAATCACAGTTCAGACTTAATCACTTTCTTCGTTATCAATCCGGTTTCGGTTTGGATGTAGATGAAATAGACGCCGGTGGGGAGGTGAGAAATGTCAATTTGAGTTGAGAGTTGAGAGTTGAGAGTTGAGAGTTGAAGAACATTTTTGCCCATTACATCAAATATTTTCACATTGTCAATTGTCAATTGTCCATTGTCAATTGTCAATTGTCCTTCCGTTGGATTGGGATAAATGGTGATGTCTGTCGAATTTTCGGTGGCGGCGATGATTTTGCCGGTGCCGACTTTTACGTTGCAGACGCCGACAACGCCGTTGGCGGCGGTGGCGTAGATTTTTACTTCGTCATTGACGTTTTTGGCGGTAACTGTTCCGGAGGTATTGACGGTGGCAACAGCGGTATTACTGCTGCTCCATGTAACGGTTTTCACGGTGGCTTCGGCAGGTAATACGGTGGCTTTCAACACTTTGGTGCCTTTGAGCGGAATGGTACATTCTTCGGGCGTGATGACAATGCTTTCAACGGGAACGACAACGGTTACGGTGCAGGTTGCGCTGTATCCGTTGATGGTTTTGGCGGTGATGGTTGCCTTGCCTGCGGCGTTGGCGGTGATTTCGCCCGTTGCGTCTATTTCGACGATGGCGGGGGCGCTGCTCGTCCATGTTACGGACGGATTGGCTCCGGCGGGCGCTACGGTGGCGGCAAGTTGTCCGGTTGTGCCTTTGTCGATGGTGAGCATTGTTGGAGTTACGGCGATGCCGGTGGGCATGATGAGCGTTGCTACAACCTCTACTTCGCAGGTGGCAGTCAGTACGCCGTCGTCGGTGGTAACGGTGATGATGGCGGTTCCGACATCTACGCCGGTTACTTTGCCGTTGTTGTCAACGGTGGCGATGGCTATGTCGTCGCTATTCCATGTAACGGTTTTCATGGTAGCATTTACAGGAAATACAGTAGCAATAAGTGTTTCTTCGTCTCCAGTAACGAGTGTAAGGTTTTGTTTGTTGAGGGTTATGTCGGTAACGGGATTGACTACAATGAAAGAACAGGCAGCGGTATGTCCGCCATCAACGGTAGTAGCGATGATGGAGACGGCGCCTATTCCTTTTGCCGTTACATCGCCGTTTTCGTCAACGGTAGCGATGTTGTGGTTTGTACTGCTCCACGTTACATCGTGGTTGTGGGCATCTTCGGGATATACTTCTGCTTGTAATTGGAATTGTGCGTTGAGGTGTATCACATCGTTTTCGGGACAGCCGATCATTTCTACACTGACGACTGATATGGCATCGTCCACAGTAACTTCGAGCGTTGCCGGATCGCTGCTACCGCAGTCGCCGTTTGCTATTACTTTGATATATCCGCCTATAGCGCTTTCGGTGGGTGTTGCGGTAACTTCCGTAGTACCTTGACCGGCGTTGATTGTCCATCCTGTTGGGAATGTCCATGTGTAACTTGTGGCATTTTCTACGGCTGTGATGGAGTAGATTTGCGGTCCGCTCACGCCGGCATATACGTCGGTTGCTCCTACTATGGCATCGAGTATGGCGGGTACGTCGCTTACGGATATTTCTAACGTTTCATATTTTCCGGTAGCACAGCCCTCGGGGATTATCAAAACGGAATAGGTACCATCGGATTCGGGATATTCGGCGAGGAAACGCGGACGTTGCAGGTTGGAAGTGTATCCGTTAGGACCTGTCCATAAATATTCTGCATCACCCAGCGAGATGGCGTTGAGTTCTACAACATCACCGGCGCAGAAGAAGCCGTCGTTGATGGTATAGGCGAGGGTGGTGTTGGCAATGCTGAGCATGGCAACGGTAATGGTGATGGAAGCGCCACATGCGTCTGTTATAATGATATGGTATGAAGCGCCTTCTTCGCCAAATTCCATAAATTTACCGTCGTTATTAGACGCCAATATGGGGGCAGTAGTTCCTTGTGCAACGATGTCGTAGGTGTAGGGTTCTACGCCGTTGATGGCATGTGCGATGATAGCGCCGTTAGCAGCGCCTTCGCAGATGTAGGCGGAGATGCTTTCGGGGTCAACGGAGAGGAAGTCTCCGACAATGTATTCTGCTTCCATTGTGGTAAAGATACAGGCATTGGAGGCGTTAGATACATACATGGCGACGGTGTAAACGCCCGGAATGGGCAACGTTAAATAGTCTCCCGGTAATATACGGGCGGGGTCGAAGATTACTCCGGATGGAGCGGCAATAATTCCGTAATAGGTTGTATATTCGGAAGTTACACCTTCGTGTGTTGTTTCTAATATTTTACCTTCCGGATAAATTCTAAGTCCTTCACAAACCTCTTCTTGGGTGTAGGTAAATTCTTCGTGGAAATATTCGTTAAAGTAGCGGCTAAATGTAGTTACCGTACCGCAAGTGTTGGTGGTTTCAAAGGTATAAACACCGGCATCCATTGCTCTGTATGCACCCATGCTTCCGAGTTCATATTCAGCGGTAGCGGTAACACAGAAATAGGGAGACCAACCTTCGGGTATGGTATATGAATCGCCTACGTTTGCCCAATATAAAGGCATCGGACCGGATACATATTTAATAATGGTTCCGGGGTTAAAACCTCCGACGGCTTCAAAACGGCAATGGTATTCCAAACAGGCATTTGGGGCGGTTATATTGTGAAAGGAACTCAACATGAAAGTTTGTCCTACTGAGGGCGGCGTCCAATCTAAAGCCCATTCTCTGTTGTCGGCGTCTACAACGGTTATGGTATAGGTAACGCCTCTGTCATAAACGGCGCTTGTGGCAGCATTGGAAATGACTTGATTACTTCCAACGCCGTCTAATGTCCCTGTTTGAATGATATTAGCTACATCATTTTGAGGCGTAATAGTCCATTCGGCAGGATAGCACAATCCGTAATTGGAGTAGACCCAAAGGTTCAATTTTGCTTGAGCGCAACTGCTTTCGTGTTCTAATGTACGTTCCTCTGCATTGTTCGGTCCCCAAATGTTCATCGTAGTTGGACAAACAGAGTTTAATAAATGATTGGTGGTTTTTGCGGTGATACATCCTATCGGTCTGACATACGATTGAACGGTACTTCCGGAAGCGCAAAAGTCGGGATAGTGGGAAGGAAGTTCAAATGTTGGGGTAAGCCAACCTACAAGAGGATGCCACGTTGCGCCTGTGGTATCGGCATTATCTACTGTAAAAGTATATTCGTAGTACTCGCTGAGGTGGTCCAAATAATAACTCCATTCGGCATCGAAAGTAGAAGGTATGGAGTTACTGTTAACTTGAACCGAAATACAGTCATTGGTATTAAACGCACGAGATAACATAGCGCCTAAAGTGGCAGGTACATCTTCGGAGAATTCTTCTACCATAAATGTAGCAGGAGCCGGCGAGAAACCGCAATCGTCTGTGGCTTTTACGGTATAAGTTCCGGCAGGAACGTTATCGAGTGTAAATGTTGCTGTTGTTATATTGTCAAAAACGGTAGTTTCGTCATATTCAGCGGGGTATTCGGTCAATTGGGCGGTGTAAGGTGCTTTTCCCTCTACAAAGCTCATTGCAATTTGTCCGGTTGGTTTGCAGGTCAGGGTTTTACGTGTTTGTACAGCGCCGAAGTTCAATGCGGTGTATGTTGTTTCTACGGTTACTGTTGTTTCCATTACGGAGGTTGTCCAGTTATTGGAAATTACACAGAAGGCTTTGATTTGTACGGTATAGGTGCCGGGGAAAGCCTGGTTAAACTCTCTTACGGGACCTGTTCCGGGCAATGCCGCATTTTCAACAAAATGTCCAACTCCTCCTACCGGTATAAGGGTTAATTGCGGTTGGCGGTCGGGGTCATCTAAAAGTAACCCTTCGCCTACCATATTAATAGTAATCACGCCATCGTTGAGACATGTTGCCGGTGATGTTGTGGCTGTAATGAAGAGGTCTTCACATGCCAACATATTTACCGTTACCTCCAAAGTAGAGGCGGCGCTGGTTCCACAAACGTTTGTTGCGGTTACGGTGATGTCGCCGCTGTCAGCATTTTCATCGGGACTTGCCGTGATGGAGGGTGTTCCTTGACCGGTAATAATTATCCAACCGTCGGGTACTGTCCATGTGTAGGATGTGGCGCCGATGACATCTGCTATTTGATAAGTTTCAACGTTACCTACCCAGATGGTCGTTTCGCCGGTAATAGCGCCCGGCGCAGCGGGAGTTTCATTTACTGTTACGGCAAGTGTAACTTCTGCGCTACTGCCGCAAGCGCTGTTTGCTTTTACTTTGATGTTGCCACTTTCTGCACCTGTTTCCACCGTTACGGTGATTTCGTTGGTATCTTCTCCGGCGGTGATTGTCCAACCTGTCGGCAATGTCCATGTGTAACTTGTAGCGCCGGTAACTTCTTCTACGGAGTACGTTTCCGTTTCACCTACACATACTGCTGTTTCGCCTACTATCTCTTCCGGTGCGGCGAGGGCTTTATTGACTGTTACGGCGAGCGTTGCCGCTGCGCTGCTGCCGCAGGTGTTTTTCGCTTTTACAGTGATGTTACCGCTGATGGCAGTGGCTGTTGGCGTTGCGGTGATGCTTTCAGTGGTTGATGTTCCCGTCCAGCCGGTCGGCAATGTCCATTCGTATTCGGTAGCAGTGGCTACAGCGGTGATGCTGTATGTTTCCGCGTCGCCGCCTGCACAGACGGTTATTTCACCGTCAATCTCCACCGGAGCAGCGGGGGCTTTATTGACTGTTACGGCAAGTGTTGCCGCTGTGCTGCTGCCGCAGGTGTTTTTCGCTTTTACGGTGATGTCGCCGCTGATGGCAGTGGCGGTTGGCGTTGCCGTGATGCTTTCAGTGGTTGATGTTCCTGTCCAGCCGTCGGGCAGTGTCCATTCGTATTCGGTAGCAGTAGATACAGCGGTGATGCTGTATGTTTCCACGTCGCCGCCTGCACATACGGTTGTTTCGCCGTCAATTTCTTCCGGTGCGGCGGGGGCTTTATTGACTGTTACGGCGAGTGTAACTTCTGCGCTGCTGCCGCAGGTGTTTTTCGCTTTTACGGTGATGTTACCGCTGATGGCAGTGGCTGTTGGCGTTGCGGTGATGCTTTCAGTGGTTGATGTTCCCGTCCAGCCGGTCGGCAATGTCCATTCGTATTCGGTAGCAGTGGCTACAGCGGTGATG
>Ga0082212_10004861_pt1 | contig 18546 bp, 14 predicted proteins | sample TergutNt197P3_FD_71548 | JGI IMG/M metagenome (GOLD analysis project Ga0082212, IMG submission 71548) | Neocapritermes taracua P3 segment gut microbial communities from Petit-Saut dam, French Guiana - Nt197 P3 | ecosystem: Host-associated > Arthropoda: Insects > Digestive system > Gut ...
TGCCTGAAACCGTTCGCGTATCCTTTGAAGGGAAGCAAGTTCGCGGTTGATAATTTTACCGTAATCAAGTTCGCCGGTTTCGATACGCAGGGCCTCATCCTCCCAGTTCTGTACCCTCACCAAATTGATCCAGCGGAAGCGTCTGTTCTGCGCTTTTTTTGACCAGTCCTTTGCGGCGTCCCAGTAGTACAGGGCCGTGCGGTAACAGGTTTCCGCAGTTTCAAGACTTTCCAGATTTTGCTTTTTCCAGGGAGCGTTGTAAAAATACGCCCGCCGTTTGTTCCATTTATTTCCCAAAAAAAGGTACTGTTCGATCAGTTTGAGGTGAATGTGCATATTGAACAAATTACAGTATTTTTCCCATTGGGTTTCGTTTTCAATTAACGCGAATGCGTGAAGGGGATTTGCGAAATCGGCTTTCATCGCCATTTCCAGCCAGTAGATATTTTCCATGGTGTCGTTGGGGTATTGAATATGGTGCAGGTGATACAGACGGTAAAACTGTTCTTTATAAGTGACAAAATAGGCATTTAGGGGGACAACAGCGGAAAATAAAAAAATACAGACAACAGAGGCCCGCAGCCGTTTCAAAAACATCTGCCCTATACTCCTGATTGCATTATCGGCATTTTTAAAACCGCTCTCCACACTTCACCGGCGACTTTTTCGACGCTTTGCCCGGCATCAATAAGCTCCACCCTGATTCCGGCATTACGGTAACCGTCCAGCAGGGAAAGGTAACGTTCCCGGACTTTTTTTTGGAACTCAAGGTGTTCAAATATTTCCAGGGAGGCCCGTCCGCGCAGGCGTTCCTGTGAAACGGAAGGATCAATGTCGAAAAAAAGGAGGAGTTCCGGGGCGGGGAAGGCCGAGTTCAGACCGGCCGGAAGGTCGGGGCCGCATTCAATGCCCTGATAGGCGAGGGAGGAAAGGACATACCGGTCGCAAACCACCAATTCCCCTTGCCGGCATCGCTCGACTATACCGCAGGGGGCGAAAAGATGTTCGTTTCGATCAGCCGCGAAAAGTCTCGCAAGGGTTTCGGCCTTTAACGGGGGGGTGTTTTTCAGGACGGAACGTATCAGTCTGCCGATTACCCCGTCTGTCGGCTCGAAGGTCGGATAAAAAACCGGTTTTTGTAAGCGGCGTAAGGTAAATTTTTCCCCCAACAGGGCGATCTGGGTACTGGTTCCGCTGCCGTCAATCCCTTCAAGTACGGCAAAATTGTCTAAAATCTCCATATTTTCATTTTAAAATACCCCAAAAAGCTGAAATACTCAATATTTCTCTCGTTTTTCTTCCCGTTTTTCGATACTAATACCGCCTTAATTTGTTATATTATTAAAGAAAACAATGCAGAAAAAGGTTCTATCGTTTCGACTCTACACCCAAATACTCATTTTTTCCGTCCTGGTGGGGCTGGGGGTGCTGATCCTCTGGCCGCTGCAACAGGCCGTTAACCGCGGAATGATCGGGGTGCGCGACGGCTTTATCGGGATGATGGAAAAGCGGATAGACCGGAAAATCCTCTATTCTTCGATCAGCCCTTCAATTTTCGGCTCTTTTGACGTGCGGAATGTTCGCATTGTAGGCAAGGACGAAAACGAGGTATTTACCGTTTCGCGTTTCCGCATTTCTTATTCGCTGTGGGAACTGTTACGGGGAAAAAAATTGGCGATTCGTTCGGTGCGTGTTGATTCTCCCTATTTCGATCTGAACACGGTTCGGGATCAGGATCTTCTCTACATTTTTGATTCGGCTGCCGTAGGGCAGAATATGTCCCTGCAAGGCCTTATCTCCACGCTTCCCGATAACCTCCAGTTGCGTATCCGCAGCGGCAGATGTATGATACTAAGCGGTAACAGCCGGTTCGAACTTGACGCGCTAAATTGCGATGCGATTATTGCCGGTAACCGGATGATCCTTAACATCGGGTGGAATCTTGCTTTTCCGGTAAATTTGCCTGTCGGGTATCCTGTGAACCTGGGCTTTTCGGTAAGGGCGGAAGGTTCGTTCAGTAAAGACCTGAAAGACGGTGACGCCGTTCTCAGAATATCTTCCGCAGACGGTGATATTACCAGCCTTTATCCCCTTTCTTTCGATTTAACGGTTCATGACAACGTTATCACTCTGTATAAGATGAGTGATATGCTTCCCTTTGATTTTTTTCTCGATTACGTACCGGATAAAAACCTCAATGTTGGTTTTACCTGTGAGAATCTCTACTTGCACGATTTTCTTTCCTTTTCCGGAGGAATGGAAAGGGCCGGTCAATTCCTCGACATAGCGGGATTCGGTTCGGCTTCCCTTGAGCGGGGGACAGACGGCAGCCTCAGTTATTCGGTGGATATGTCCGGCTCGACGATTTCCGGAGGTTCACTCTTGCGGACCGGCGGGGCTTCCTTTGAAATAAAGGCGGCAGGTGATGAAAAAGAAGCGCATATCGGGATATTAAATTTTTCCATGCCCGTTGTTGAGAATACCAACGGTTTGTTTTGCGGTGACATCGTTTTTTCGGGAAGTGTTGAGACGGATCCGTTGGCTGTTGCAGGTACGCTTTCCCTGGGAAATTTCAGTCTTTCAGGCAGGGAAGGGGTGATTGCCGATTTTATCATACGCACCCGGGAAGGGGAGATAGGCGCTTTTTGCCGGTCTTTGACTCTGGGGCGGGTGCGCCTTGACGATTTTGAAGCGGTTCTTATCCCCTCGGAAGGCGATTTGGGCTTTTCCGTCTCCGCCCTGAAATCTTCCGACAAATCTTATGTTCAATCAGCTGCCGGGCAAACGGAATCGATTCTTCTGGAGGGATCCCGTAGTTCGGAAACCGGGCAGATTGAGGTTAGTCTGCGGATAGATTCATTTTCCGCAGGTGATCTTATGGATATGACGCTGCCGTTTGCGACGGGGTTTTTACCTCCGGCCCCGGTCAGGGGGGGTGTAAAGAACACCGTAATTACCACGGAGGTTTTCTTAACGGCAAGCTCGGGACATCTTTTGTATAACGTCCCCAGGTTTGTTTTTACTGACAGGGGAGGGGGCGTCGACGGGTTCGTCTCGCTTTCCGGTACGAACCGCCATTTCGAATTGAGCGAAGGCCGTATAACCCGGGGTGAAGATTCCCTTCTACTAACGGGGCAGATCGAATTTGACGGCCCGAATAATGTAAGTTTTTCGGCGGATTCCAGTTACCGCGATATTCGCTACCATATTAGCGGGATGGTTCTTGACGGGAGGTCGATTAGTATTCAGGCGTCTAACGGTCTTAACGTAAGCCTGAATGCGGCGGGGAAAGGGTATTCCGGTGTTTTGAGTGCCGATGGTTTTCCTTTGCCTTTCCTGGGCCGTCCCGCGTTGTTTTCCTGCGATGTCCGGTTAAACTACAATCCCGGAATGGCATGGTCTGCGGAGTTTGATCGTTTTGAAGTTACGGATATCCTAAGTCCGGCCGGGCCGGGCCGTGTTCAAATTTCGGGCCGTGCGGATCAGAACGGGGCGGAATTCCCCGTACTCTATTATAGTGACACTCTCGGTCCGCTGGCCGGCAAAGCGTTTTTTTCCCGTATACAGGATTCTTCCGGTTTTAACGGATCGGTTACCATGGAAGGGGACAGGGAAAAGTATTTTATTGAGAGTTCCTTTTCCGGTGAATCCGCCGAAATTGCCTTTACAGGATCATCTATGCGTTTGGCACGCATGTCCGAAAAAGCGTTCGGGGCCATGGCTGACGGGGATATCCGTATTACATTTAATCCTGCGGATTCTTTCCGGGCCGAATTAAATCTGTCTTCATTAAACGCAAAAATATTTGACCGGGAAGTAAAGGCAAGCGCGCATGCCGTATTGGACAACGCGGAGTTATACGTTAACGGTTTGAACATTCAATTTGCAGGAATCAGCACGGTGGTACCGGAAATTAAAGTCCGGAGCCGGGAAGGCATTGCCGGAATAAAGGCCGAATTTAAAGGCTTTGCCGGTGAAAGGCCGGTGGAGGGCCGGCTTTTGTTTGAGGTTGATTTTAATCCGATTCATTCATGGCTTGATTGGAAAACTGTTGATTCGTTTTCCGGCAGGGCAGTTGTAACGGATTATAAATATGATACCAAGGATAAACCGGAGGACTTTAATTTTGTTTTTTCACGAAACGGCGGCGCTCTTTCCGTGACGGGTGGGCCCCGGGGGATGTTTCGTTTGCAGGCGGACGATGACGGGAATTTTTATATAGGCCTTTCCAGTCCGTTCCCCGTGCGCGGTTCGGTAGCGGGCACAATGAAACAGAACATGATCAATGCCCATTGCGGCGATTTGTACGTTGATCTGGAGGAGTTGTCAGATATTTTAACGGCAAAAAAGACCGGAGTTTTTCTCACTGGCGGCTATGCGAGCGCGTCGTTGGACATCAGGGGCTCCGTTACCGATCCTGAGTTTTTCGGCACGCTCAGGGGTACAAGTGTGAAAATATGTATCCCCGGCTATATTCCCCAGGAATTGCGTCCGATCCCTTTTTCCGCCTCCGTTAACGGGAACGAGATACATTTCGGGCCGGTTCGGACGGCTGTCGGAAACGGTGCGGGAACTATCGGAGGGTGGTTTCGTTTTGACCGTTGGATACCGGATATTTTCAGCATGGATATAGCCGTTCCCCGGGAAACACCCATTCCCTACGCTTTTGAAGTGTCGGGTTTTACCGCCAAAGGCGATGTTCACGGTAATCTAAATGTTTCAAGGGAAGATGCGATTTTGGATGTGTCGGGTGATTTATTCGGGAATAATACCGCAATGAGCGTAAATATTGAAGAATCCAACAGATCCCGGGGAATGGCTTTCAATACGAAAAATTCTTCCGTTGTCAACCTCACTATCAGTACGGGTCCTACGGTGGAATTCTTTTATCCTTCTGCCCGGTTCCCCATACTCAGGGCGAGTCCGGAAATGGGAACGAAGATACACGTTACTGTTGATACTGCGGAACGGCGTTTTTCATTGATAAGTGATGTAAATATCCGCAGCGGGGAGATATTTTACTTTGAACGGAGTTTTTATATACGCAGCGGTACTCTTGTCTTCCGTGAAAACGAACATCGCTTTGCTCCCCGCATTACAACCCGCGCCGAAGTCCGGGATCGCAATGAAGAAGGGCCGGTAACCATCTCTATGATAGTGGATAACGCGCCCCTGTTTTCCTTTAACGCCCGTTTTGAATCGACACCGCCGCTTTCCCAAATGGAGATTTTCGCTCTCATGGGGCAGAGTTTTGCCGGAACCGGGTTTGATGAAAATCCGGGATATGCCCAGAGGGCTGTTCTTAGCTCGGCAACGGATTTTCTCGCCCAGTTTTTGGTGGTCAGGCAGCTTGAACGGCAGATACGGAGCTTTACGCGGCTTGATATGTTCAGTATGCGGACACAGTTCCTGCAAAATTACCTCTTTACCGCAACGGGGCTAACGCAGACACCTGTTGACAGAAACGGCGGTGTGAGTAACTATTTCAATAACACAACTTTTTTAGGCGGTAAATATATCGGACAGGATATGTTTGTCCAGGGTATGCTTTCCATGCGTTACGACAATAACAGAACTGACAACCGGGGATTAACTTTCGAACCTGATATTGGAGTGGAATTGCAAAGTCCGTTATTTAGCATACGCTGGAACTTTGTCCCCACGCACCCTGAAAACTGGTTTGTTAACGACAACGCGATAACTCTAACCAAGAGATGGACATTTTAGGAGTAATATGCACACCCGTTTTTGTTTTGTAAAGAAAATATGCACGGTACTGTTGTTGATCTGTATAACCCGGGCTGTTTGTGCACAACAACGTGATGATGAATGGTACCTTGGAAAACCGATAAGGGATATTGTTTTTACCGGCCTCCGCCATATTAAATCTTCCGAGCTTGAAGGGTTGATGGAGCCGTACAAGGGTCGTCCTTTTGACGATTCTGTATTCTGGGAGATACAGGGCAAACTTTATGCCCTTGAATACTTTGACCTTATTACCCCCAGCGCTGTCCCTTCGGATGCGGCCGGCAGCGAGGTTATCATTCGTTTTTCCGTCAGGGAACGTCCCGTTGTAAACAGAATAAACTTTGTCGGTAATTCCGGACTTCGAAGGAACGAACTGCTTGATGTTGTTTCCGTCAAAATTAACAGTGTGGCTAACCAGGCAAAAATACATGTTGACGAGCAGGCAATAATCAACAAATACGTAGAAAAAGGATTCCCCGATATTAACGTGAGATCTGAAATCAGAAACCTGAACGATACCACCGTTCAGCTTACTTTTTTTATAAACGAAGGCGAAAAAATCACCATTGAGGAATTCCGCTTTGAAGGAAACAGTATCTTTTCCACCCGGACGCTTAGGGGGCAGCTGTCCTTAAAGACGAAAGGTCTTATTAACGACGGCGCTTTTCAGGAGGCGAAGCTCATCGCCGACCGCGCCTCCATTGCCCAATACTACCATGATCGCGGTTATATAGATGCCGAAGTTATTGATGTTACCAGGGAAGTGAGAAAGGACACGAAGGGAAACAACAACCTCACTCTGACATTTGTAATTCATGAAGGGATGAGGTACACCTTCGGGGGTGTAGCTTTTGAGGGAAATCAAATTTTTCTTACGGAACAGCTTTCCGCATTGATAAGATCAAAGGTTGGGGAAATAATTAGCGCCCGCAAGGTGGAAGCGGATCTGCAGCGTGTTGCGGATCTGTATTATGAAAACGGTTATATCTTTAATGTCATCGGAAGGCAGGAAAACCGGAATTCGGAAACCGGGGTTGTTTCCTATACCGTAACCATCGTGGAACAGGGCAGGGCCCATATTGAAAATATTCTGGTCAGGGGAAACGAAAAAACGAAATCCGAAGTGATACTCAGAGAAGTACCTCTTGAACCGGGAGATGTGTTTTCCAAAACGAAAGTAATGGACGCCTGGCGGAATTTGATGAATCTCCAGTACTTTACCATGGTGGTTCCGGAAACTCCGCCGGGCAGTGTTGACAGTTTGATGGATCTGGTGTTTGTCGTTGAAGAACAGCCTACTACGGATTTACAGTTCGGTTTAACATTTTCCGGAAGTGCCGATCCCGATACATTTCCTGTTTCCGGGCTGTTAAAATGGAACGACAGGAATTTCATGGGGACGGGCAATCAGCTCGGGGCGGATATAAACGCCTCTCCGGATACTGTCAATTTTTCCGTAAACTACAACCACCGTTATATTATGGGCATGCCTTTTTCAGGAGGTGTTGATTTTACCGTCCAATGGGCCAAACGCCTGGCGGCCATGGACTCAATCCTCCCTATTTTTAACGGGGATGAGGATTACGCCTTTCCGGACGGTTTTGGGGATTATGGCGAATACGTGGCGGCCGGTATGCGTTCCCCAAAAGAATACCTGATGACTTATCAACAGTGGTACCTTTCTTTGGGCTTTTCCACAGGTTACCGATGGGTTACCCCCGCCGGGTATGTTTCATTGGGCGGCGGTATCAGGACCGGTCTTATCCGTAACTCCTATGATGATGACGTTTACCGTCCCTTTGACCCCATGCTCAGGGAGAGGAATAACAAGTGGACACCAAAAAATTCCTTGTGGTCTACCCTGTCTCTTGACAGTCGGGACTTGTACTACGATCCGTCCGACGGATATTATCTTTACGAACGCTTCGGAATCTACGGTCTTTTGGGGGAAAAAATCGAGAGGGAACATTATCTTCGCAACGACATTAAAGCGGAGTATTTTTATACTTTGTTTAACATACCGGTAACGGAAAAATGGAGTTTTAAGGCCGTTCTCGGATTACATACGGGCTTAGCTACTATCCACAAACAGCCCGGTAAAAAAGCGCTGACAGTGGAAGACGCAAGTAAACTTGCCGTGGACGGGATGTTTATCGGAAGGGGCTGGAGCAGCGAATACAGTGTTAAGGGGTTGCTCTTGTGGGAGAACTGGGCTGAAGTGCGGTTTCCCCTTGTGCCGGGCATCTTGGCCTGGGATTTCTTCTTTGACGCTGCCGGCGTGGAAACGAAACAGGGCCACTATTTTAAAACATACAAAGACGAGAATGGCAGGTCTCATCGGAATTTTAAAATGGATAATATGCGGTTCAGCTTTGGCGGTGGCTTACGTTTTACAATACCCCAGTTTCCTTTCCGTTTCAGTTTGGCGAAAAGGTTCAGAACCGTAAATGGGGTGTTTCAATGGGAAGAAGGAAGTATTTTCGGTAGCGGCAAAAAAAGTTCCGGTCTCGATCCGGTTATTTCTTTTGCCATTTCATATTAATAGTGAAAAGAGGAAGGTGGTATGAAAAAAAGCGGTTTTTTACTGGTATTTGCCTATTGTTGTGCGGTTTCCATTTCTGCCCAGCAGCTTACCCGATTTGCCGTTGTCGATCTGCCAAAGGTATACGCGGCATTTTTCCGCGAATCCCGCGCCGTACGCGAGTTTGAAGAGCGCAGTACCGGAGTTCAGACCGAAATCGACAAGATGACCAGGGAGATCCAGGAATTACGGTCAAAGTACGCCGATTTGGTTTCGCAGGGCGATCAAAGCCAGGCTCTGAGAATGGAAACGGAAATTAACCGGAAATCGGAATTCTTAAGGGAATATTACACCGTGAAAACTGCCGAACTGAACGATCAGCGGAAAAGGCTTTCCCAGTCCGGCTCTTTCCTGGAACAGGTATACGGCGAAATACGCTTTATTGCGGAAAGTGAAGGGTACAGCATGGTGTTTAACCTGACAGAAAATGCCGGCATCCTGTGGCATAGTCCCACGGTGGATATAACCGATAAAGTTGTTCAAAATCTTCTTAAAACCCGGCGATAGTAAGTATTGACATATTGAAAGCAAAATGTTAACCTATGTGTCATTATGGTTAACAGAGATGTCAAGAAGGTACCCGGCATTTCAACCAAAGCGGGGATGCTTTTTGCCCTGCGGGAAAAAAAGGGTGAGTCCGTAAGCGGCGGGGTTTTGGCCTGCGAATTGGGCGTTTCCCGTGTTGCCGTTTGGAAAGGGATACAATCCCTTATCGGGGCGGGCTATTCCGTTAAAGCCTCCGATTCAGGCTATTCTCTTGATCCGTTAAAAGACGGTGACTATCTCTACCCCTGGGAATTCGGTCCGGATGAATCTAACTTTCGGTATTATGAAAGTACCGGCAGCACCATGGACCGGGCGCGGGAATTTGTTGTGCGGAAATCAAGAACGGTGGTTATTGCGGGGAAGCAAACCGCAGGAAGGGGGCGTAACGGCAGATCCTGGGTTTCGGGGAAAGGGGGGCTGTTCTGCACAATTACCGATAGGCCCGATCGTGACGGGCCGGGAATGGTTCTGGCGGATTACTCACTGCCCGTAATGATTTTTCAAATCGCCGTCGCCCGTGTCATTACTACTCTCTGCGGAAAGCGGGCCAAACTCCGTTGGCCGAATGACGTTTATATTGGCGGACGGAAAATCGCCGGGATAATGACGGAACTTGAGGGGGAGGGGAATTTCATCAACCGGCTTGCTACGGGAATCGGGGTAAATGTAAATAATACCGCACCTTCACCAAGGGCTGTAAGCTGCCGCGATATTGCCGGGCATGAAGTTTCCCGGCGTGATGTCTTACTTCAAATTATCGGAGAGTCGGAAAAAATAAAAAAACAAACCTGTTCCGATACGGCTTACTCCCAGGGAAACCGTCTGCTTGCCGCCGAGTGGAATTCTGTTGCGGACTGTTTCGGTGCCAAAGCCGCGGTGATCAGTTCCGGCAACGGCGGCAGAGATTTGGGCGGGACACAGGATGAATCCGGCGGCTGGATACTCGCCCGGGGGATCTTTAACGGGATCGATCCGGCAGGCCGCTGTATTATAAAATCTGAAAACGGAAGAAGTTCCATGTTTTTTAACCCCGGATCCGTTTCAATGCTTTTTCTGAATAAATGAGAAAATACATAACACGGCTGGTTTTTACCGCGTTGTTTGCAGCCATAATTTCTGCCGGGGCGTTTATCACACTCCCTGTCGGTCCCGTTCCTGTTGTTCTGCAGAATATGTTTACTTTACTTTCCGGCCTTGTAACCGGGCCGGCTTTGGGGCCGGCATCGGTGGGGCTGTTTATTGCCGCAGGGGCTGTCGGTGCGCCGGTATTCGCCAATAACGGAACACCAGCGGGCCTTGCCCGAATTGTAGGTCCGACAGGCGGCTACCTGTTCGGTTATTTGTTCGGCGCGTTTATTGCCGGTGTAATTATGGGTTTTCCCCGGCAAGGTCAAAAAATACCGGTATGGCGGATTGTACTTGCAGTTGCTTCAGGAATGCTTGCAGTGTATGTGCCCGGCCTTTTATGGTTAAAGGTATACCTAAAGACCGATTGGATTAAAACTCTGGCTGCGGGATTTTTTCCCTTTATTTTGGGTGATGCGCTAAAGGGTGTAATTGCAGGAGTAATCACCCCCCGTCTGCGCCGCGCCGCTTCCGGGCTGCTTTTATAATGACACCTCTTTTTTCGGCAAAAAATATTTCAAAGATATTCCCGGTTTCAACAGGGGGTGAACCGTTTGCCGCTCTGCGGGATGTAAGCCTGGACATCTTTGAGAATCGCTGTTTGATGATTGCGGGATCAAACGGCTCGGGAAAAACCCTGCTGATGCAGATAATCGCCGGCCTGCTTGAACCGAGTAGCGGCGAGATTTTTTTCCGGGGCGGCCCCTTGTACGGTGAAAAAAAGCGCGGATCGGCACACCGTGAGATCTTCAAAGAATTGCGAGGCGAAGTAGGGCTGGTATTTCAGGATGCCGATTCGCAGATCGTTGGTGAAACCGCCCGGGAGGATGTCGCTTTCGGACCCGAAAACCTCGGGTTTACCGCCGCCGATGTTAGCGAGCGTGTTGACAAAGCCCTTGCAGCCCTGGGCCTTGAAGACAAACGGGACAATTACCCCCGCTCGCTTTCCGGCGGTGAAAAGCGCCGCCTTGCCGTTGCCGGCATACTTGCAACGGGCTGCGGCACCGTGATTATGGACGAACCTTTTGCCAACCTCGACTGGCCCGGGGTGGTTCAAACCCTCGGCATCATCCGCGATTTAAAAAGCAGCGGCAGGACCCTCATTATTCTCACCCATGAACTGGAAAAAGCCCTGGCCCTTGCCGACAGGCTCGTTATCATCCACCGCGGCGTTATACGCAGCGACGGTCTGCCCGCAGAAGTTTTGGACAGTCTCGATCCGGCCTGGGGAGTTAGGGATCCGCGCCGGAATTACCCTTCCGTGGAGGACTGTACATGGCTGGAAAACTAATTCATCCTCGACAAACAACCACACGCCATCCGGCGGCTGTTTCACGGCCGTTCGCCTACCGGCCCGGAAAAACGATCCTCCACCGCGTTCCGGCCGGAATTAAGTTGATCTGTATGATGGCCCTTTCGGTTGCCGCCTGCTCCGCACATTACGGGCTTGCCGCCTCGATCCTGCTGGTAACGGTTTTTTCCTTTATCGTCCGCATCCCCTTACGGGAACTTTTCAGAGGTTCAAAAACGTTAATTGTCATTTCATTGTTTGTTTTACTTCTAAAAACGTTCACCGGAGAACCGCAGACCCTTCACTTCCCGCTCCTCATTCCCCGTTCCCCATTGATATACGGCTTTACCGACGGGTTGATAACAGTTATGCGTATATTTACCCCCTTTGCCGCCGCCTCTCTTTTTTTTGCCGTTACCACCATGAGGGAACTGCGTCTTTCCGTTACGGCATTTGAAAAAATGGTGACAGGCACCTTTAGACGTAAGGTGCCTGCCTCTTCATTCAGCTTGGGGATCAGCTTAATGATGGGATTCATACCCCGTTTTTTTGATCTGTGGGAAATGTCGAACATCGCCTGCGACGTCCGTTCCTGTAAACGGGGGCCGCGCCGCCTCTTAATATTGATTCCCCTTGTAATCGAACGCATGATGGAGGCCGCCGCCGATACCGCCCTTGCCGTTGAGGCCCGGGGCTTTGGGAATTAGGAAGATAAGATAGCTAAAGAAATTGCTTGACAATTTGAATAAAAATGAATAAAAATGAAGATAGGTGTTATTTAGGAGGTATTCATGGCAAAAACCATAACTTTAAGGGTCGACGATAGTATTTATAATACCCTTAAGAGAGCCGCCGAAGGGGATCGGCGGACTATATCAAATTTTGTTGAATATGCGGCAATAAATTATATTTTTGCCAATAATATTGTGGATGATAATGAAATGAATGAAATATTATCTTTTGAAAAAGACCTGGAAAGAGGGTTGGACGATGTAAAAAAGGGGCGGTATAAAATAGTTGGGTAGATATAAAATAGCCGAAACCGAAAATTATGCAAAAAAAATTAATTCCGATAAATACAGTCATTTATATAAAAAAATATTTGAAGATGTATACCCGATATTAAGAAACAATCCGTTTTTTGGCGGAGTTATAAAAAAATTAAAGGGAAAATATAAAGACATTTATAGATTTAGAATAGGAAATTACAGGTTATTTTATAAGGTTGAAGAAAAAGAATCAATGATATTTATTATTGATATTGAAACCAGGCAAGACGCATACAAATAAATGGCAGGAATTTCGCATATAGCCGAAATGATAACAGGTGACAACCCTCCGATCTCTGCTTCCCGATTTTTAATCCCCAATATCATCACAGCGACAGGGCTGCCGCTGGTTCCCGTTTTGCCGGAAGTATGCAAAGCCCTTGACGGGTTCGGTTCCGCCGTGCTTCGAGCCGATCCCGGCAGCGGTAAATCGACACTTGTTCCTCCGGCGTTACTCGATCATTTCGGCGGGAGGCTCGTCATGCTTGAGCCGAGGAGGGCTTCTGTTTTGGGTATTGCCTCAAGGCTGGCCGAACTGCTGGGGGAAAAGGTCGGAGAAAGGGTCGGGTATGCGGTTCGGCTGGAACGGAAGGTATCATCCCGGACGCAGATAGAAGTTGTTACCGAGGGTCTTTTGGTGCGGCGTATGCAGGAAAACCCCTCGATGTTTGACGGGGATCGCTGGACGGTGATCTTTGACGAATTCCACGAACGTTCGGTACATACCGATTTGGCGCTGGCCCTTGTTTTAGACCTGAAACGCATCGGGGCAAAAATACGGCTGCTGGTTATGTCTGCCACAATGGACGCCGATAAAACCGCCGCCTGTATCGATAACGCCGACACGGCAGGTACAGACGCAAGCCGTCCAGCTGCAAAAACAACAGTAATCGAATGTCCCGGCAGGGTGTTCTCTGTGGAAACTTCCTATCGGCCTTTACCGCAAAAAGCGCCTCTTGACAGGGAATGGGCCGCAGCCCTGGCCGGAATTCTGCATGAAGAAAACAACCGCCGTGAAACACATACGCCGCCATTAGGTGATATTTTGGTTTTTCTTCCCGGACGCAGGGAAATTGCCGCCTGCGCCGGTTATGCAAAAGATTGCGGTCTTGACGATCATTTTAATATAACGATACTCCACGGATCGCTGCCCTTGGTGCAGCAGCGAAAAATAATACTGCCCGATCAAAATCGGGCCGCATCCCCGGGCCGGCGTCAAAAGCGCAGGGTGGTACTTGCAACCAATATTGCCGAAACGGGACTCACCATACCGGGGATTGAACTGGTAGTCGATACAGGCTATGCGCGTATTTTACGATTTTACATTCCCGGCGGCATGAACAGGCTTTCGCTTGAACGGATCAGCGGTAATTCTGCCGGCCAAAGGGCGGGCAGGGCGGGGCGGTTGGGACCGGGCCGTTGTATCAGGCTTTGGGCGGAAAACGAGATCCTCCCCGATGAAACTCCGCCGGAAATAGCCCGCATCGATTTATCGGCGGCTGTTTTGGAGTGTTTGCTTTGGGGGGTAAAAACCCCCGCCGATCTGCCCTGGCCTCAGCCGCCGCCTGAATCCGCCTGGCGTTACGCGCTGGAACTTTTGGAGGAACTGGGTGCGGTCTCGGACGGACAGCCGACGGAAACGGGCAGGCAGATCGCCCGGCTCGGTCTTGAACCGAGACTGGGCAGACTCTGCATTGCCGGAAAAAATACAAATTTTGCCGGACTTGCCTGTATCACTGCGGCGGTTCTGTCTGAACGTAACGATTCCGGCCTTGATGACGATCCGGATTTTCAAAACCGCCTTTCCGGGCTGCGTTTGGGGAATGGGGAATCTTATTTTAACCGCATCATTGAAAGCGCAACGGATCTTGCCCAAAGGCTGGGAATTTCACCTCTGCCTGAATGGAGTATAGAGGACGAGGCAAACATCGGTGAACTTCTAATAACGGCCTTTCCCGACCGTGTTGCCAAAAAAAGCGGCGAGGGACTCTTCCGTTTTCCGTCGGGCAGGGAAGCCCGTATCAACCCGGCCTTTCCAAATACGGAATGGCTGTGCGCGCTTGAAACCGATTCGGGTGATAGACGGGGGTTTATCAGACTTGCCGTTCCCCTATCCGAAGAAACCGCCCTTGCCGTCCTGGAAAGACGAACGATTATAGAAAAGGCTGTCGAATGGGACGGCCTTGTCCCGCATCTTTTGGAAACAAAAAAGGCCGGCCGTATACTACTTAACGAAAAGAAGGGCAGTTGCCCCCGGTGTGAATTACTCCGATCCCTGTCGCTCATGCTGGAAGAAAAAGGGCTTTCGGTACTGCCCTGGGATGATAACAACGGCTCTCCACGGAGACTGCTCGCCAGAATACGTTATTTTGTTAACAATAGAAACAACAACATTAACAAAACCAATGATGTTAACCCGGGTAATAGTTCGGATAACAGTATATTATCGTTCTGGAATGATGAAACCCTTGTAAAAGATGCGGCGGAGTGGCTCGGTCCTTTTGTTTGGAACGGGGCGGAGAGTGGTAAAGGGGAAATAGTCGATGCGGACGGCTTATGTAACGCCCTCGCCAATCACTTGGGATATCAGGAAAAACAGGAAATGGACAGATCCGTTCCCGATCACTTCCTTACACCATCGGGCAGGAAAAGGCCTGTTGACTACAACTCCGGCGAACCTGTCGTCCGAATTCGCATTCAAGACGCTTTCGGTATAACGGGCAATTGCCAAATACTGGGTAGATCCATTGTCTTTCATCTGCTGTCCCCGGCGGACAGACCCGTTCAAATTACCTGCGATATTGACGGCTTTTGGGCCGGTTCTTACACCGATGTCCGCAAGGACATGCGGGGCCGTTACCCCAAGCACCACTGGCCGGAAGATCCGTTGGTAGGTGGTGACTGACACCGTAGCGTAACCATGTTGAAAATTCAACCATCCCCGGTTAAAAAAATAGGACATGTTTCGGTATTTTTTTTTAAACTATGGTATATTATTTTGAAAAATAACTCTGACTGTGCCAAAAAAGGAGAAATAATGGACAAAAAAAGATTATTACTAAAATTGCCGGGAATAATGCTTTTCTTATTCGTCCTTGCGATGACTGATTGTTCCCCCAAAAAGGCCGATGAACAATCGGCAAACGTTGTAGCACAAACTGCGGCAATGGAGGCAAGAATTGCCGCGTTACAGGCACAGCTTGAGGCGTTGGCTTTAAGCGAAGCCGACGAAGAGGCTGTTGAAGCCGAAACCGCAGAGACGCAAACCGAGGATGTGCAAACCGCGCGCAGGGAACGAAGACGGAGGGCAGCCGAATTATTGGAAGCGTCGCTTTTAGCGGAGCTGGAAGAGGCTGAGGCTGAATTGGAAGCGGTGGCGGTGATTCAGCCCGCCGTACCGCCTCCTGCCGTGCCGCCTGCGGTAATATCACCGGCAACACCGCCGCCAACGCCTCCGACAGTAACGCCGCCACAAACACCGGCAACCGTAACACCGCCGGCACCTCCGCCAACCGTGGCGCCGCCGGCGCCGCCGCCAAACACAACGCAGGAAACACCGCAAACCGCAACACAGGTAACGCAAACGCAGATGCAAACGCCCGCAACGGAGGTACCCGCAACACCGACACAACCGCACCCCCCGGCGGCAGTGGAAGTAACCGTAACGCCGCCCGCGCAGCCGCAGATCGAACAATTCGGCGACTTTGAATTTCAGGTAATCGAAGGTTTGGTGACCATAACAAAATACAACGGAACCGCGGCAAACCTAAGCATACCGGCAACCATTAACGGCCAGCCGGTAAAAACAATAGGAATACACGCGTTTAAGAATTGTACCAGCCTGACGAATGTTACCATCCCTGACTCGGTAACGACAATAGAGATAGCGGCGTTTAGGGACTGCACAAACCTTACAAGCGTCAGCCTCCCCAGATTACTGAAACGGTTAGAAGGTTCGGCGTTTTTTAACTGCACCAGCTTGGCGAGGATTTCCATCCCGCGGGATGTATTAAAAATTGGGATTTACGCGTTTGCGGATTGCACCAGCCTGGTGTCCGTTAACCTCTCTTCGCCTTCAGTGCTGAGTACAATAGGAGCCAGCGCGTTCGAGTGTACCACCAGCCTGAAGAGCATTACTATCCCACCGGGGATAAGGACGATAGAGGAATCGGCGTTTGCCTTTAGCGGCCTGACAAGCTTAACCCTCCCCCCAGGCGTAAAAACGGTAGGGAATATTGCATTTGGGTGGTGTAAAGACCTGACAAGCGTCACCCTTTCCCGAGGAACAAAAATTGACGGTGCATTCAATGCCAATGTGCAGATGAACTACCGGGACTAAAGGAGACGTGAAGCGGAAGAATTTGACCTCCGTGGTTTTATTTAGGAATTAATGCATGAACAAAGAAGGCCCATTACTCAAGCTGCCCGGAATCACGCTAATTACCCTTTTTGTGATTGCCTGTTCCCCTAAAAACCCATCGGAACCGGCTCATGCCGAAGCCCATGCCGTGACAAAGGCCACGGTACGGGCAGCCGGGTTGCAGACGGAAAATGTTGGGCAATTAACCCAAGCCGAATCTCGGTCTGCCGAACCTCATTCTGCAGACCCTCTGTCTGTCGATTTTTTTAAGTATCTGGATTTTGAACGAAGGACATATTCGGATATCAGAATATGGGGCTGGTCGCCTGACGGTAAAGTTGCGTATTCCGATTTTCTCAGTCACGAGGGTGACCGGTTTACTGTTTTTATTTTTGATATGATTAATGATAAAACTGTATGGCAAAAGACATTTGATTTACTTGCATACTATTTTTCTGATGATCATGACGAAAATTTTGATATATATAACAGTGATTTTACCGTTGATTTTAAAAAAGTATGCGTTCAAAACGGAATAGAATTTATACAAACAGAATTTACGGAACTTCCGGTAAGGCATAATAATCAGACAGTGAATATCATTCTTGAAAAAAATGAAACATCACTCAGTCATAATGAACTGGAAGATCTGGGGCAATACGGCGGAAGAATCGAAAGTTACCGGATTATCGCCGAAAACGGGGGAAGGCGGAAAACTGTCTGCGAAAAGGATTTTCTAATATACGCCAACGATGTATTTGTTTGCGGGTATTTTCTCAGTCCTTTTGAGGACAGGGCGTTAATTGTAATCGGGGAATTTGCCCACGGATGGGAAGAATCTGTTGTTACATATTCTTTGGTTGGCTGCCATTTATCTATCGGATTCGGTTAAAAGTACAGAATCGCACGATCCTTCTATACATTCCTCCTTTTTTTGCCGATAATTAGGGCAAATGAATCTAACCCGTTTAATCAGAACCACGGTACTTGCGTGCCTGTTTGCCCTTATCGTTTTAAATCCGCACGGACCTAGGGCGCAGGATTTAACTGCGGACCCGCAGACACCCGCAGCGGACGGTTCCGAAGAAGACGGGGGGCTGCCCAGGCAGTTCAGGGAGATCGTCCTGGGTATGGGTCTGGAAGAACTGAAAGCCGCGTTGATAAAGGACAATCTGTTCAATTTTAGGGGCGACAGGGACGTTTCGTTCATTCCCGTAAGGGAGGAGAGTCTGGTTGAGACAACCGGTTCCTCGTTTATAAAACGGGCGTTTTTCCAACTGCGCGACGGAACGCTTTTTATTATGGCCTTTACCTTAAACACCGAAATGATGGACCACTATTCGGTATTTACCGGTTTAGTGGCGAAATACGGCGAGCCGTCCTACCTCGATCCGAAAGAGGCGGTATGGGAAACCGAAGAAACCCGCATCGCCATTGAACGCCCCCTCACGGTAAAGTACATTGACAAAATAGTTTTTGACGACATTATAAACGAATCCACGCTGATCCAGTCCCGCCGTGTTCAACAGTACCAGGACTTTTTAGATGAATTTTAGGTATGCGGCCCACATCGTTTAGTTTGTCCAGACCTGTCATCCTCTTTTTTATTTTTATCACCGCAAACGCCTGGCTTGCCGCCTGTAACACCCAAAAACTTAAAACTACGGTACTCACCGTTGAGCGGGCCGGGGCGCCCGATGTGCGGATAAAGGTTGAAATTGCCGTTACGGAAGAGGAACGCGGCAAAGGGTTGATGCACCGGGAAAAACTGGACGACGGCGAAGGCATGCTCTTTGTCTTTGAACGCGATCAGCAGCTTTCCTTCTGGATGAAAAACACTTTGATC
>Ga0082212_10004862_pt1 | contig 18545 bp, 18 predicted proteins | sample TergutNt197P3_FD_71548 | JGI IMG/M metagenome (GOLD analysis project Ga0082212, IMG submission 71548) | Neocapritermes taracua P3 segment gut microbial communities from Petit-Saut dam, French Guiana - Nt197 P3 | ecosystem: Host-associated > Arthropoda: Insects > Digestive system > Gut ...
GACGCGCGACAGGATGTCGCAAAAAGCGTCGGCCCATTTAGATAAAGCAATAGAATCGGCAATTAAATATTGTATAGATAACGACATACTCAAAGAATATTTGCAACAAAACTCATCGGAGGTAAATAGTATGCTGACAACAGAATTCGATTTAGACGAATACAAAGAAGTAATCCGTATGGAAGCATTAGAAGAGGGTATGGAAAGAGGCATAGAAAGAGGCATCAAAGAAGGTATGGAAAAAGGCAAGAATGAAGGTAAGAAAGAAGGGCAAAATTATGTGCTGGAACTTATGGCGCAAGGTTTGAGCTACGAAGAGATAAAAAAGAAAATAGAAAAATCCCCTAAGAAAAATCATAAATAACCGAATTGAATAAAGGCCTGTCGGTTGCCGGACAGGATGTCCCATTTCAGGCGCACCGCTTTCAATTCGGGCAACCCGAAAATGTTCATTGTCTGAACTGTGATTTATATGATTGTAGTGATTATAATGATTTCCCCGTCCATAATCCTCGCTTGGCCATTTCAAGTATAGGCGCAAACAATCCCCCATGCAAATCCGTTGTATCAAAAGCCGTATTTCTTTATTATTTCTTTCCCTTTATCGGACTGCATGAATTTTAAGAAAGCCTTTGTCTCAGGCGTATTCATTCCGGCTACGGCGCACGCGGGGTAATCTATCGGTTCATGTGTTTTTGCGTCGAATGTATACGCGATAACGGCTTTTTTCGATTTGACCGCGTCGGTTTTGTACACGATGCCGTAATCCGCCTGCGCCATCTCTACTGCGTTAAGCGCCTGCCTTACGTCGGAGTACAGAGCAAGCTGCTTCTTAGCGTCGAGAGTCTCGTATATTTTGTGGCGCCTGAGAGCAGCCTCTCCGTACCTTCCCGCGGGAACATGTTTAGGGTCGCCCATGGCAAGTTTGCCGTCTCCCAGCGCCTGCGCCAGGTCTTCCGGTTTATTTATGGATGAGGCTGCCTTAGGAGACTTCACGATTACCAAAGAGTTTTTGCCGAACAGGAATTTTGTCCCTTTTTCTACCTTGCCCGCTTTTTCAAGGATTTCCATAGAGCGGGTATCCGCTGATACGAAGATATTGGCTTCGGCGCCGCCTTCGGCTATCTGTTTTGCAAGAGTTCCGCTTGAGGCATAGCTTGTCGCGAACTTTGTTTTTGAGGATTTTTTGTACTCGGCGATGAGTTCGTTTACTACGTTGGTTGTAGACGCGGCCGCGAAAACGAGAATTTTTTCCTGTGTGCCGGCTGCCCGCGAAAGAGTTAGCGCGGATGCGAAAACCGCAAATAGTGTTAAGGCTTTTAAGTAATTTTTCATGATTAACCCTCAGTTTGTTTTATTAACCATGAATTATAGTATTTTGTGATTGTTAAATTATTTTTTTTACGCACACCAAATTTTTTAGCATTCTTTTACTTTTTGAGAAGAAAAACCAGGCAATTTTCGTATTTTATTAATTTATTAAGGCCTGAAAAGACATAACCGATATAATTAATGAAGTTACTCACCTGGTAATTAAATATAAAAAGGAGTGGGATAACTACTATTCGGAGGGTATCCCAAGTGGAAGAAGTTCAAGCTATAACGCGGTTTAAACGTTTTTTACAAATTGAAAAAGGTTTATCTCTCAATTCAGTATATTCGTACACGTATGATTTAAAAAAATTTAACGAATACCTCGCCTCGAACAACAAGGATATCCTTGCGGCGACTCAGGAGGATATTCAGCAATTTTTAAAATTTGAAAAAATAAAAAAGAATAATTCATCAAGAACTCTCGCGCGTTCTTTGGCGGCTATAAGACAATTCTATAATTTTTTAGCCGATACCGAAATAGCGGTTGAGAATCCTGCTTCTTTGATTGAGTCTCCTCGCATTGAACGGAATTTTCCTGATTTTCTTACAATAAAAGAGATTGAAAGGCTTTTCGAATCCATATCCGAAGATGACAGCTATCAACTCAGAGATAAGGCTATATTTGAATTGCTCTATTCGTCCGGGCTCAGAATAAGCGAAGCTGTCGAGCTTAAATACGGAGATATTGATTTTACCAATTCGTTTATATCGGTTGTAGGTAAAGGCGACAAGGAAAGAATAGTTCCTATAAATGACGAGGTCAAGAGGCTTCTGGAGAAATACCTTAGAAAATCAAGAAGCATGATACTCGGCAGCAGAGAAAGCGATTACCTCTTCATAAGCAAAAAGGGTTCCAAACTTAACAGAAAATCCGTATGGCGCCTTTTGAAAAACTATGTTGCCCAAACAAAGATAGATAAAAACATAACGCCTCATACCTTGCGGCATTCGTTTGCTACCCATCTTTTGGAAAACGGAGCCGATCTTCGCTCGGTACAGGAACTCCTCGGGCACATGGATATATCTACTACGCAGATATATACTCATCTGGCTAAGGAAAGCCTGCAAAAAATACACACAAAGTATCATCCCAAGGGATAATGAGAATGAATTTAGAAAACAAAGGGAAGGTATCCGCCCAAGTATGCCTTCCCGTGTTTATTGCCGCGTTTGTTTTTATAATGGGGTGCTCGCCGACTCCTCAGTACATAAAAAAAACTGTCGTTAAGGTAAACGCCCAAAAAGACGTAAGGGTCCTGCTTCTAAAAACAAAAGAGAAAGTAAAAATATCCTCCGAGTCTAAAACAAAGGTAAGAGAGGCAAAAAGCGGGCAGATCGTTTGGGATTCGCCTAAATTTTCGGCAGTATTTGACGCCGACCAACTGATCGCCCCAATTGTTATTGAGGGATGGGATTCTCCGATATTTGTAAACGGGGTTCCTTACAGGGGCGATATCGAACTGCATAATATTGTCGGCGTGATAAACGTTGTAAACGTAATAGCCATGAACGATTATCTTAAAGGGGTCGTGCCCTGCGAAACTCCCGCGACATGGCCGATTGAGGCGTTAAAGGCGCAGGCAGTCGCGGCGAGGACTTATTGCTATTACCATATAAATACGGGCGGGCAAAATACTTTGTATACCCTTGACGCTACCGTTCGCTCTCAGGTCTACAAGGGTTTTTCAGCCGAAAAGCCCGAATCGTCAAGAGCGGTTGACGAAACAGACGGCGTAATCATAACAGAGAACAATAAACCTATAATAGCTTATTTTCATTCGACCTGCGGCGGTGTGACAATAAAGAACAATTATGTTTGGAGCGGAGCCGGGCTCGATTATCTTAAAGGCACAAAGTGCGGCTATTGCGGCAAGTCTCCGCATTTTACATGGGAGCAAAAACTCAGCCTTGATGAAATAACCAAAGCCGTCAGGGTTAAGTACAAAAATGTTGATAAAATAACAAGGATATCTTTCATCAAAAAAGATAGCAGGGTTACGGAAATAAAGCTTTTCTACAATAGCGGTTCGATGCGAATGAGCGGCAACGATTTTCGTCTTATGTTTCAACCGCAGGTTATCAAGAGTCTTTACTTTACCTCTCAAAAAGAAGGCGAATCAGGGCTTCTGCTTAAAGGCCGCGGCTATGGGCATGGGGTAGGGATGTGCCAATGGGGAGCCAAGGGGATGGCTGATTCCGGATTGGGGTACAAAGACATTTTATCGCATTATTATAATTCAGTCAAAGTCGCTAAAATAAATAAATCCGACTCTTCCGCCAAGACAGCGCTCAATCGTCCATAAGAGCGAGCGCGCACGCGCCGGCAATCGCTCCGGTAACTCCGGAAAGTTTAGATTGCAGTACCGGAATCTTGTTTTTAAGCGCTTCTATTAAATTTTCGTTTAGTGATTTTTGCGCCGGTTTAAGTATAAGGGCGCCGGCTTCCGCTAATCCGCCGAAAATAAAAATAGCTTGCGGGTCGCTATGAAGCGCGGCGTCGGCGAGTTTAGCTCCCAAAATTTCGCCGCTGTACTCAAAGACGCGAGCGGCAAGGCTGTCGCCCTCAAGCGCGGCATTGGCAACGTCTTCCGATGTCATTTCATTGAAGGGAATATGCCTGAGCGGACTCTCGTCCTTATATTTTGCCATAAACTCCATTGCGGTACGTACGATGCCTGGCGCGGAAACGTATGTTTCAAGGCAGCCGTATTTGCCGCAGCCGCACAGCCGTCCTCCGGGTTTGACCATAGTATGGCCGAGTTCTCCGGCCATACCGTGATGCCCGTGGACGAGCCTGCCGTTGGAGACTATGCCGCCGCCTAATCCGGTTCCAAGTGTTATTGTTATGAAGTCTTTCATTCCTATGGCCGCGCCGTAGAACATCTCTCCTATGGCGGCGGCATTTGCGTCATTTGACATTTTTATTTTTAAACCAAGGCGGCCGCTCAGTTCGCGGACTATAGGTACTATTCCTTTCCAGGGCAGGTTGGCCGCGTATTCTATATCTCCGGTATGGAAATTTCCGTTGGGGCAGCCTATTCCGGCGGACATTACATATTCGCCTGTTTCTTTTATCATGTCTTTTACGTTTTTCGCGAGTTCGTCAAGGTAAGCGTGAAACTCTCCCTTGGTATCGATTCTGCCCGAGGCGATGAGTTCGCCGCTGCGCCTCATGAGGCCGAACTTTGTATATGTGGCGCCTATGTCGATGCCGGCTGTGGTTTGCTCCATGGTTATGCCCAGGTTGAGGATTGAGGAAATAAAAAGCAAGGGACTTAAAGCCCCTTGCTTTTTAATCTTATTTTTCTATCATTATTCTTGAGTCTACAGCCTTGAGTCCTTTGCCTTTTTCGTAAACGACGATAGGGTTGATTTCTATGTCGGTTATTTTCGGGCATTCGTTGAGTATGGTACTCACCTTTATTATGGCGTCAATGATGCTGTCTGTATCCCTCGGCTCCTGTCCGCGTACGCCCGTCAGGAACTTGGCCGACTTGATACTTGAGAGCATGTTTTCAGCTTCCTGACGGTTAATCGGGAGCGCCCTGAAAACGACATCCTTTATTACCTCAACATAAACGCCGCCAAGTCCGAACATGACGACAGGTCCGAAGGCCGGATCGCGTCTTCCGCCTACGATAAACTCGGTACCGGAGCTTACCATTTGGGTTACTTCAATACCGTCTATTACAGCGTTTGCGTTGTAGTTTTTGCAGTTTTTCATAATGGTGTCATAAGCGCCGGCAACTCCTTCTTTGTTTTTTATTCCGAGAATTACGCCGCCCGCGTCGCTCTTATGGAGGATGTCCCTTGATACGACTTTCATTACTACAGGGTATCCCATCTTTTCGGCGAACTCGGAGGCTTGTTCAGGAGTAGTTGCCACAAGGCTTTCGGGAATCGACACTCCGGCAGCCTTCATCGCGGCGGAACCCTCATTGGCCAAAAGGAAAGAACGTCCTTCGGCAAGGGCGGCATCGACTATTGCATTGATTGCCTTTGTGTCTATTTTTGCCCATTCTACCGAGTTATTGACTTTCGCGAGGTAATTATAATAGTTATAGGCTGTGCCGAGCGATGATACGGCATGCATAACATCGCTGAAAGCCGGGATACGGTCTTTCTGAAGCGTCCTTATGGAGTCGCTGACAGCTTCGCCGCCGACAAGCGCGTACACTATCGGTTTGCCCAATTCCATGTGCCTCTTGTACGTATCCCTTACCATGGGGGTAAGGTTTTCGGTATCAAAAGTGGCTGTTTCGCAGTAGAGGGCCATTACGCCGCCGTCTATTTCCTTTGTCACCGCGGAGGCTTCAAGCGCCAGATTATAATCTTTAGATGTCGCGCCTCCGGTTATGTCTATCGGGTTTTTCACCGAACCGAAAGCCGGAGTCATGGGAGAAAAGGCTTCTTTCAGTTTATCCTGGTCGTCATACAACGGGATGCTGTACTGCTCGCAGGCGTCTGTGGCCATTACGCCTATGCCGCCGCCGTTTGTCACTATGACGAAGTTGTCTTTTTTAGGAGGCGGCGAGTTGGCCATGAAGTTGCACCAGTTAAAAGCTTCTTCAAGGGTTTCGGCTCTGGCAGCCCCGCATTGTTTTATTACGGCGTCGAATATCTCGTCCGAACCGGCCAGCGAACCAGTATGCGACGCGGCAGCCATCGCGCCGCGCTCCGAGCGTCCGGCTTTGAGCACTACTACAGGTTTAACGGCAGTAGCTCTTTTGAGGGTATCCATGAATCTGATGCCGTCTTTTATTCCCTCAACATACATGAGTATGGATTTTGTGTTGTTGTCATGGATGACGTACTCAAGGCAGTCGGCTTCGTCGAGGTCCGATTTATTGCCTATGGAGGCCATAACCGAAAGACCGATGTTCGCGGCCGCGGTCTTGCCTATCATCGCTATGCCCAAAGCTCCGCTTTGGGTGAGTATCGCCACATTGCCCGCAAGAATATTGTTCGCCGAAAATGTACTGTTGCATTTTCCGGCGGCGGAAAAAACGCCGAATATGTTGGGGCCCAGAACCCTTGCTCCGCCCTCATTGGCGCAGGCGACAATTTTATGCTCTGTTTCATAGTCTCCGACTTCTCCGAAGCCTGACGTTATGATTGTAATGTATTTTGTTCCTTTGGCCACGGCTTCTTTTACGGATTCCAATGTCAATGACGCCGGAACGGTAATTACAGTAAGATCAACGGGACCGTCAACCTTGCCTATTCCCGAATAGGATTTGAATCCCAATATTTCATCGGCCTTTGGGTTTATAGGATATACTTTGCCTTCGTATCCCCCGTTTTTGAGATTACGGACTACGCTGTATCCGATTTTTCCCGGTGTGCCGGACGCCCCTATTACGGCAACGCTTTCCGGTTCAAATAGACGTTTGATTTCGCCTTTAGAGCTCATTTGTCCTCCTTGTCATGTTAAACTATCGCAAGCTATAACTTAGCCTGTAGTTATTTAAAAACGGCAAGTGATTTGTGTTAAAATTAGTTTCAGATAATTCTTGCGGAGTTTTCTGAAAAATTTATCAAAACCGATGTATTATAAAATAATGCAAAAAAATGTCAACAGAAATAATCAACTGTTGGCAAAAAAAATATTGAAAGATTAGAAGAAATATTGCGATGGTGGTTGTGGTATACTTGGCTCTGTATTTGAAGGATTTGGACGCATCTTAAAAAGATCATAAAAGAGACATAATTTATGATTTGAATATATGAATAACAATTTTTGCTTAAAAAATGCGTATAATTTAAAAAAAAAATTAAAAAAATACTCTCTTAAGTAGTATTAATTATTAGGTTTGAGATAAAAATTATATATGATATGTGCAAAAATTTGAATAAAGAAGACTTTTATATTTTAATACATATAACAAAAAATGAATACAAACTATTCTGTAAAGAGCAAATTTAATGGAAAAAATAATTTTACCAGATAGATTATTAACAATAAAGGAAGCTAGTGAATGGGCTACGGACTTTACAGGTAAATATGTAACTCCCTCTAATATTTCATATCTCATTCAATATGGCAGAATAAAAAAAAATGGAGATAATGGAATAACACAAGTTTCATTAAATGATCTTTCAAATTATTATAAGTATTACAACAATTCGAGAGAAATAAATTTCAAAAAACAACTTGGCGATGATCTTAATTGGGCATTATCTTTTGATCAATATAAAGAATCAGAAACAACAAAACATGTTCACAGACTTCACCCGTATAAAGGAAAATTTATCCCTCAATTAGTAGAATATTTTTTGGACGACCACACAGATCATTTTAAAATTGAAACCTATTTTAAAACGGGCGATATTATACTTGATCCATTTTCCGGGAGCGGAACAACAATGGTACAATCCTCCGAATTAGGGTTGCACGCTGTAGGAATTGATATATCAGCATTTAATACACTAATCAGTAATTGTAAAATAGCTATATACAATTTCGAAGACATTCAAAGTGAAATTAACAGAATTACCAAGTCATTAAAAAACTTTACAAAAAATTCAAATGCTGTTGAGTTTGAAGAGAAGTTATTGAGGGAACTGAATATATTTAATAATCGATATTTCCCTGTTCCGGATTATAAGTATAAATTAAGAAATAATCTTATTGATGAGGAAGAATATGGCCAAGAGAAGGAAAAATTATTTTTCCCAATATATCAAGAGTTAGTAAAAAAATACAAAATAAAACTAAAACAGAAAGATGATATAACCTTTCTTGATAAATGGTACTCTCAACATGTCAGAGATGAAATTGATTTTGTCTTCAAAGAGATAGATAGCATAAAAAACCAAGACACGAAAAAAATAACAAGTATAATTCTAAGCAGAACCATAAGAAGTTGCAGAGCTACAACTCATGCTGATTTAGCCACACTTTTAGAACCTATAACTACAACATACTATTGCAGTAAACATGGTAAAATCTGTAAGCCCATATTTTCAATATTAAAATGGTGGGAAACATATTCTAAGGATACAATAAAGCGTTTACAGCAATTTGATAAACTGAGAACGGATACTTTTCAGATATGTTTAACAGGTGACAGCAGAGTTATTAATATTATAGATCAAGCCAAAAAAAACAATAAAATATTTGGCGAATTAATTGAGCAACAGAGAGTTAAAGGTGTTTTCTCGTCACCGCCATACGTTGGTTTAATAGATTACCATGAACAGCATGCCTATGCTTATGATCTATTTGGTTTTGATAGAAATGATGAATTGGAGATAGGTCCCTTATTTAGAGGAAAAGGGAAAGAAGCAAGAGATAGTTATATCCAAGGGATTTCAGATGTTCTAAATAATTGTAAAAAATATCTAGTAGACGATTATAATATATTTTTAGTTGCAAACGATAAATATAATATATATCCTGCTATTGCTAAAAATGCGGGAATGGAAATAGTAAATCAATTTAAAAGACCGGTTCTAAACAGAACTGAAAAGGATAAAACGGCTTATTCGGAGATTATTTTTCATCTAAAAGGTAAGTAATGGCATTAACTAATAATCAATTGGAGCAGGTTATTTCTGTTCTAAAAAACAGTCTCAGAAACAAATTTCAAAATTACAATCCGGAACCTGCAGCTATGCCTTTTCATACACGATTGCTAGGAAAAGACCGGATAGCTCTATTCTCTTTTATCCATTCACTAAATACAAATTTTGGCACAACTATATTTGAACCTGTTGCTTTAGCATTAGCTTCTAATAAATTTAAAATCGTTAAATCACAAGCAACTGTTGGAACAAAAATAAGCGAATCTGCACAGCGTGTGATTCAGGATATTATGGATGACCTAACGGCAGGTAATTCCAAGCCTGATAAAAAAAGAGAAATTAAGTTGATACAAGAGGTTTGCCAAAAAGGCAATATGCGAACTATAAAACCAACTAAAGTGGATATCTTATTAGAAACTGAAAAAAATGAATTATATTTATTTGATATTAAAACTGCAAAGCCGAACAAAGGGGGATTTAAAGAGTTTAAAAGAACACTATTGGAATGGGCAGCTTCTGCTTTATCTGAAAACCCTAATCTTTCAATTAACACATTGATAGCCATACCATACAATCCCTATGAGCCAAAACCTTATTCTCGCTGGACAATGGCTGGAATGTTAGATCTGGAGCAAGAACTGAAAGTAGCCGAAGAATTTTGGGATTTTTTAGGCGGAAAGAGTGCCTATCTGCAATTACTCGATATTTTTGAAAATGTTGGTATTGAACTAAGACCTGAGATCGATCAATATTTTAATAAATTTAATAAAGTATAAGTTGCAAAAATAATCTAAAGTCATTTGTTAAAAATATAAGTGAAAGTTATGTCGCTGATAACCTTTGAAACGCTTGACAAAGAGTTTAGGAGAATCTTTAAACCCCTATGAAAAAAATAACGCGCGAAATGTTGGACGCCGTATATGACAAGTACAACAAAAAAGAATTAATATCGCCCGATCCTCTTGAATTTCTTTTCCATTATGAGAATATAAAAGACCGCGAAATAGCCGGATTGACAGCGGCTTGTCTTGCCTATGGGAAGGTGACGCAAATACTTAAAAGCGTAGGCGCGGTCCTGTCCCGTATGGGGGAATCTCCATCGGATTTTATTGACTCCCATACCCTGGAAGATTTTACCAAAATATATAAGGATTTCAAGCACCGCTTTACCACGGGCGGCGAGCTTGCGGAATTTTTGTGCGGAATAAAAAATGTCACCCGGAACTACGGTTCGCTTGAGGCCTGCTTTGATGAAGGATTTGACGGTTCGGCTGAGACAGTTCACGCCGCCCTTGCGGGCTTTACGCTAAAACTTACGGAGTCATCCGAATTGCACAGAAACAGCCTGCTTCCCGACCCGTCATTGGGGAGCGCGTGCAAAAGACTTCACCTGTTTTTAAGATGGATGATACGCAGCGACGAGGTTGACCCGGGCGGCTGGAAAAAATCATATTCGGCTAAACTCATAGTGCCGCTTGATACGCACATGTACCGCTTCGGCAGGTTTTACGGATTCACCTCAAGAAAGAGCGCCGGCCTTGCTGCCGCGTCTGAAATAACAGCCGGTTTCAGGCGGCTTTGCCCTGATGACCCGGTAAAATACGACTTTGCCCTGACCCGTTTCGGTATAAGGCATGAGCTTAATTGGGAAATTCTTGACGGTATCATGCGCGATTTTGGCATCCTACATAAGTTTTGATAAAACCAGGGCTTAGGCATCGCGAACTTTTGTCCAGTCTGTGAATTTTTCAGGATGTTTTTTATACTCTTGTGTTCCTGCCTTAATGATCGCCTTTTCTTTGTCGGTTAAACCTGTTTCAATTACAAGCGGTTCTTGTCCGGCAAGAAAAGACAACATAGGCCGTATTATTTCAAGGTTATGCTCCGGTATTGCATCGATGTAACGTTTTAATTCGCGTCTTATCGTTGTTGTACTCATTTTGTTTACTCCTTATAGACCTGCCCGCGCGGGGCTATTTTAAAAATAATTATTTTGTCATCTAAAATGTCGAATAATATCCGGTAGTCTCCAACTGATATTCTATAACCGTCTTTCTCTTGCATTTTTTTAATGTTTCCGGTCAACGGGTTTTGTGCAAGTTTATCGATCGTCGCAGCTATACGGCTTCGGTATGGCTCGTTTAGCCGCTTAAATTGTTTTATTGCTGCATTGTTTAATTGTATCTCCATGAATTATAATATACAATAAAAGAATATAAAAACAACAAAAAAATCATACACAATAAAAAAAATATAATATCTTTTACCTTAATTGGGAAATTCTTGACGGTATCATGCGCGATTTTGCTTGACCTGCAAACGGCTTGTATGAAACATTCGGATTGAAAAGTTGGTAATAAATGAAAACTTATATTCTTTTGATTGACTGCACCGACGAGGCCGGTATAGTCTATAAGGTGACAGGCGTTTTGTATGAACGCAAATGCAATATCATAAGCAACGATGAATTTGTAGATAAGAGCACCAATCATTTTTTCATGCGCACGGAATTTTTCGGCGATATAGACCAAAACGAAATATCCGCTGAAATCAAGAAAAGTCTCGGTTCGGCAAATATATCCCTCGTTGAGAAAAAGAAAAAAAACATAGTGATACTCGTGAGCAAAGAACATCACTGCGCCGGCGACCTCATCTTGCGGCATCATTACGCTGAGCTTGACGCGCATATAGAAGCCGTCATAAGCAACCACCAAATTTTGAGCGGCCTTGCCGAAAAATTCGGGATTCCTTTTCATTTTATATCCCACGAGGGTATTGAGAGGGCGGCGCATGAGGAAAAGATACTCGCGGCCATCGGTGAGTACAACCCTGATTATTTAATATTAGCCAAATATATGCGGGTGCTTTCGGGAAATTTTACGGAGCGTTTCCCCAACCGCATAATAAACATACACCATTCGTTTTTGCCGGCCTTCATAGGGGCAAGCCCGTACAAGCAGGCTCACGCGCGCGGCGTAAAAATAATAGGGGCGACAGCCCATTTTGTGACCGAGAGCCTCGACGAGGGCCCCATCATAGCGCAGGATATAATTCATGTGAACCACAGACTTGAGGTGGACGATATGGTGCGCGCCGGACGCGACGTTGAAAAAAAGACGCTCGCGACCGCGCTCAACCTCGCGCTCGACGAACGTATATTTGTGATAAACAACAGGACTGTGATTTTTAGTTAAAAGGCGATGAAATGAAAGGCAAATCAAAATGGGATTTTTATAGTGTAAAAATAATCAAGCAAATCATTGTAGAAGGCGAACCTGACCCGAATCTCATAGACGAATTTTACGATGATTACGATGAGCAACATTTTGAGGAGAGTATACTTCTTATTCGCGCTCGATCATCTGAACACGCCTATAAAATTGCCGAAAAGAAAGCCACAGAATCTGAAGAACCATATACGAATAAGTATGGAGAGCAAGTCGTATGGAAGTTTATCAAAGCCGTTGATTGTTATGAGATACTAGATGAATTAAAAACCGGCGCGGAGATTTATTCTTGTCTTCATGCCACAGATAGGAATGAAACTGCAAGCGAATTTCTTGAAAAATGGTTTAGCGAGATTAATAAAGGTATTGCAGACATTGAAAAATAAGTCCTATGTAAATATATGTTGGAAACTATGGTTTATATTCTATGCTGTATTTTTTTTGGGCTAATTTTTAAAATTTATCGTGTAAGAGATATCCCATGGCCTGAATGTTGGTTTGCTATTTGTATAATTTTAATGGTGATTGCTACAGTTGCTAATTGGAAATTGTTGAGTTATTTAAAAAAAAGTCATTACGAAAAATGGGAAGAAATAACTACTATTCCAGGTTTGGGACCAGGTAATCATAATGGATTTCGGGCAATGAAATTTTTAAAATCAAAAGATACATTAAATGATCCGGTATTAGAAAAATTAATAGGCGAATGTAAATCAATACTATTATTAACTATTATGCAATATTTTATGCCTCTTCTACTTCTGCCGCTCTCAGTTATTTTAGATTTTTTTTAAGAGAGATACTTCTTCCAGAGGCATTTTGACACGTTTTATGGTAAGTTCAGCCTATTTGTGTCGTGCCCGATCTGGCGGTTGCGTGTGTCACAACCTCGCGCTCGACGAACGTATATTTGTGATAAACAACAGGACTGTGATTTTTAGTTGATTAACATTTATCTGTTATTATTTATATGGTAGAGCAGGCTTTGCGCGCCTTGATAATGAGGGTCTAAGCGCAGGCATTCTAATAAATTTTTACGGGCGTTTTCATAGTCTTCTTTCTCAAAATACGCCTGGCCTAAGTTGTAATATGTGTTTGACTCATTTAGTAAGTTTTCCTGCGGACTTAATTTTATAACCTGCTCAAAGTCGGCAATGGCCTTATCATAGTCTTTATTATCAAAAAGATAAATCAGGCCGCGATTGTAATAAGGGGAATCCTGTTCAGGGGCCGACTCTATTACTTTTGTAAAATCTTCAATGGCGTGGGCAAAGTCTTTTTTTTCGCTGTAAGCAGCGCCGCGCATATTATATAATATGGCTAACTCGGCATTGTCGGAGGTCGTCTTTATTGCTTCGTTCATAATGGATATTACTTTGTCAAATTCACCTAAATATAGGTATCCTCCGCCTAACGCTCTGTAATTTTCTATTTTGTCGATGTCCGGGGCGTTATCGTTATTCCGTATAATTTCGGTTAGCGAGTCTAAAAGAAGCTTCTCCTGCGGGTCTATTTTTTGAGTTTCCAAATAGTTTCCATAATCCCGTTTAAAATCGTCTACAAATTTATTGAGAGCTTCCGCTTGTTGAATCCTTTCTTTTTCGATGGTACACCTCTTCTTGCTTGTTTTCTTAATTCAAAGATTTAAGCCTTTTTAGCGCGAACGAATGTACTGTCAAGCGGTTTCGGTACAGTTATTTGTCAGCCTCATCTATTCTGTTGAGCAGATTTTTTAGGTATCCATTATTAGGGTCTATACGCAGGCATTCCCGTAAATTTTTACTGGCATTAGTATAGTCTCCTTTTTCAAAATATACCGCGCCTAAATGATAATATGCTGTCAGGTTATGCGGACTTAATTTTGCAGCTTGCTCCAAGTCGCTGATCGCTTTATCAAAGTCTCCATTTACAGCATAAATAAAACCGCGTCCTATATAGGGGAAATCTAATTTAGGGTCTAACTCTATTGCTTTTGTAAAGTCTTCAATGGCATGAGCAAAGTCTTTTTTTATACCGTAAACATTACCGCGATTACTATATAATTTGGCTAACTCGGTATTATCCGATGTTATTTTTATTGCTTTACTCATAATAGATATTGACTTGTCATATTCATCTAAATAAGAATAAGCCGCGCCTAATATTCTGTAATTTTCTATTTTGTTTGGGTGACGTTTTATTTCTTCTTCGTAATAAGGGACGACTTTCTCGTAATCTTCTATGCCTGAATTTATATCTCGGTTATTGTAGTAGCTGCGCCCACGCAAGGCATAGAGTTCCATATCGGTCGGGTTTAGCTTTATAGCTTGCGTATAGTCAAGTATAGCCTTATTGAAATCCCTTTTGCCGAAATAGGCTTCTCCGCGTTTTTTGTAGGCTTCAGCATCGTTCGGGTTAGCTTGTATAATTTTAGTTTGCGCGGCGATTATCTCGTCCGGGGTTTCTACCTTGGCAGCGTACGCTCCGGCGGTTATCAGCAATAGTAATGCAACGTTCAGTATCTTTTTCATTGTTTATCCTCTAATTCAAAGATTTATGCCTTTTTAGCACGAATGGTAGTGTTGTCAAGCGGTTTCAATGCAGTATCAGGCCGTTTGAGATGGCCTCTGAGAACAGGCTCTGACCCAAATCGTCCGGCGTAAGCCGGACACAAATGCGGTCGGCGTTCGCAGTCCGTGCGTGAGCACGGCGCGGAAGAATCCGACCGCGAGCCTCTCTGGCGTTTGAAGAGTCAAAGGGGAGCGCGAGGGGAATTTGATTATTCCCCTCGCAAATTATTTCACTTGACAGCGCTTGTCACTGTCAGACCTTACGCGGGAATCGGGAATGAAAATCGGGCAGTCATGATAAAAATAATCGGCATATCAAAATCTTTCGGAGCTCAAAAGCTTTTTGAGGATGTGAGCATAAATTTTAATAAAGGCGAACGTATCGGCCTTGTCGGAAGAAACGGTCACGGAAAGACCACTCTCCTCAGAATGATAACGGGCGAGGAAGCTCCTGATTCGGGCGAAATATCGCGCCCCGGAGATTATTCGCTGGGTTATCTTAAACAGCATATAGATATGGACAGCCCGACGGTTCTTGAGGAAGGCGTCAAAGGTCTTCCCGAGCACTCGAAGGATGAGAAATGGATTGTCGAAAAGACGCTTTCAGGTCTCGGCTTCTCATCGGATGATATGAGGCGTCTGCCCGCGGAACTTTCAGGCGGTTATCAGCTTCGCCTCAGTCTCGCAAAGGTTCTCGTATCAGACCCTGACGCTCTGCTTCTTGACGAGCCGACCAATTATCTCGATATAGTATCGATACGCTGGCTTGCCTCTTTTTTGCGCCAATGGAAAAAGGAACTTCTGCTTATTACGCATGACCGGATGTTCATGGACAGCGTTGTGACGCATATTACCGGAATCCACCGAAAGAAGATAAAAAAGATACGCGGAAACACAGGCGATTATTATGAGCAGGTCCTCAAAGAAGAAGAGATATACGAAAAGACAAGGCTCAATGACGAAAAGAAACGTAAAGAAACCGAAATCTTCATAAAGCGTTTTCGCGCCAAGGCCAGATTAGCAGGGCTTGTTCAGTCGCGCATAAAGGCTCTTGAAAAAACAGAGAATCTCAATAAACTTGAAAAGATTAAAACCCTTGAGTTCGGTTTTGCCTCAAAGCCGTTTCAGGCAAAATCTTTGATGAATGTAAAAGAGCTGACTTTCGGTTATGAGCCGTCAAAGCCGCTTATCAAAGATCTCTCTTTTACCATAAACAAAAACGATCGCATTTGCGTAATAGGAAAAAACGGGCGAGGTAAATCGACTCTGCTCAGGCTTCTGTGCGGAGATTTAACGCCGCAAAGCGGAGAAACGCTTGTTCACGCGTCGGCGTCTTCCGGTTATTACGCACAGACCAACAGAATTTCTTTGAATCCGTCTTCTACGGTTGAAGCTGAGATAATGTCGGCTGGGTGTGAAAAGCAGCAGGCCCGGGACATTTGCGGCGCGATGATGTTCGAGGGAGATGATGCGCTCAAAATCATAAGCGTCCTCTCGGGCGGCGAAAAAGCGAGGGTTTTGCTCGGAAAGATATTGGCCTCGCCGTCGAATCTGCTCATTTTGGATGAGCCTACGAATCATCTCGACATGGAGTCGTGCGATTCGTTTTTGTCGGCCATCGATGCTTTTGACGGCGCTGTTGTAATGGTAACCCACAATGAGATGTTTCTTCACTCGCTCGCCAACAGGTTCATTGTTTTTCAAAACAGCGGAGCGGTTTTATTTGAGGGCAGCTACCAGCGTTTTCTTGATAAGGTAGGCTGGGAAGAAGAAACAGGGGCAGAGCAGGTCAGGCCGACCGTAAACGAACAACGGAATAAAAAGGATACCCGCAAAAAGCGGGCTGATATAATCAGCCGCCGCGTAAGGGAACTCAAACCCTTAGAAGAGAGTATTGCCGCGCTTGAAAAACAGATTGAGGAATCGGAGAAGAAACAGAAATTACTGAACGATGGAATCATAGCTGCCTCATCCGCAGGTGAAAGCCGGAAAATAGGCACGCTCTCGATTGAACTTCACAGCGCACGCGCTGAAACCGATTCATTGTACGAGGAATTGTTATTGCTTACCGAGTCGTTTGAACAGAGGAACGCGGAATTTGAGACGGAATTAAATTCCGTCTCAAATTAGTTATTTCCAGATATCCGTTATTGCTAAACTTTTTGAGAACAAACTTATTGCCTGCCCGTAAAAATATGGGGATCTTTCCGGTATTTCTACGCGGATTATAGGAATCCCGGTTTTTCTCTGTCTCTGCATTGATTCTGTGACACGGCATGAGCCTGTCGGGTCCAATTGCCCTATATAAACGAAAGTCTCAAAAAAGCCTTTGCCGTCCGGAGTGTAATTTTCAAGCACGCCGTTATTGGCCGAAAAGTTGACGACATCAGCCTGTATGAGCGCCGCTCCGGCAAATTCCGCAGATATATATTTTAGCCAATCGGTAAATCCAGCGAGAATCGGTGCATTATATACGAACAGTTCGGTGGCAAAGCCCCTGTCTTTTAAAAGCCACCGCGTTGCGCTGTAATTTTTTATATTTACTGTAGAAAGCGGCATAAGCAATTCCCTTGTTGCGCCGCCACTCGCGCAGCCTACAGGTATAAATGTTTCCATGTCTTCCATTTTTTCCAGCGTTGCGCCTTCGAGTATAGCTCTTATGTCGATTCCGGCTGCGGCAAGAGGGAGAAGCGTGCCTGGTGAGAGAATAAGGGACAGCCCTGTAAACTTTTGGTCATATATGAAAACTTCGGCGCTGTTTTTTTTAGCCGAAGCGCAAAAGGGGCTTCCGCTGTTATTGCTGAAAGCATAAAAGTTTTCCGCGCCTTTGATGTTTTCAAGAACTTTGAGCGCTTCGCGCGGCATATCTTTGTCTTCAATCGCGCATATTGAAAATTTGCGGGCATTCAATTTATCGAATGCCTTCTTATAAGATGCCTCACTCGGCTCCTCGACAAGAATTATTTCAGGCTTACCGTCCCGCACGAAAAAGTCAATGCCTGCTTTGACGGCAAGGCATGCCGGGTCTGAACCCACAAAAAGCATCGCGTCGCTTTTTGCTCGTATTTCTGCAGCAGCCCTTTCTATGAAAGCAAGAGCATCAGCGTCAGGTACAACAGTATTTTTTACCGGTTCAAGCCAGCCTACATAGTTAGAGAAGCCCTTGTTTTCTTTTCCGGGATCGTAAACATCGGCATTTACTATATTTCTAAACGCATGCATGGCGTCTAACGCTTCGTCCGGAAATGTCCTGATACAAAGCGAGTTAATATCGAAATAGTCTACGTAAGAACGTCCAATGTCAACAACTACACATTTTTTGCTTTCTAAACCAAGGAGTTTATCGCCCATATTGTATTCCATTCGTTTAATTCTGTTAAGTATTTCCTAAAGCAAAGGATTTATTTTCTGATTTTAATCCTCTCTCAAACTAACTTTTTCCATATATCCATTATTGCCAGGTTTCTTGAAAACAGGCTTATTAACTGCCCGTAAAGATACGGAGAGGCATCAGGTATTTCTATGCGTATGACCGGAACGCTTGCTTTTCTCTGTTTCTGCATTGACTCGGTGATGAGGCATGAACCTGTCGGGTCTAATTTTCCTATATGAACGAAAGTCTTAAAAGGCTTTTTGCCGTCTTGAGCGTAATTTTCAAGTGCGCCGCTATTGTTTAAAAGGTTGAGGGCATCGGTATGTATAAAGGCCTCTCCGGCAAGTTCCACGGATATATATTTAACCCATTCGGTAAATCCCGCGAGAAGCGAATCGGTATATGCGAGCAGTTCTGCGCTAAAGCCTTTATCTCTTAAAAGCCGGCGTGTTGTACTGTAATTTTTTATATTCAGGGAAGAAAGAGGCATAAATA
>Ga0082212_10004863_pt1 | contig 18544 bp, 17 predicted proteins | sample TergutNt197P3_FD_71548 | JGI IMG/M metagenome (GOLD analysis project Ga0082212, IMG submission 71548) | Neocapritermes taracua P3 segment gut microbial communities from Petit-Saut dam, French Guiana - Nt197 P3 | ecosystem: Host-associated > Arthropoda: Insects > Digestive system > Gut ...
CCCCAGGAAGCGGACGTTTTCGCGATTCGTGAAATTAGTTATCACGGGCCCGCCATCTGCGCTGTTTTCATCTCTTGCCACATGAAGTTGATAGGATTCCGATGAGAGTGTTTTATAAGTTCCCGATTGCGTGTCGAAATAGGACAGACTGACAGGCGGTATTTCAAAATCGCCTGCATAACGGGGTATTGCCATATATTCGATTGTTTTTGTGCCGCTTGCTCCGGCAGTAGTTACCCTGATATTCAGATCCGGTTTGGCATCATATATTTCAAAATCATTCGGAAATTTTACTTCCGGATTTTTCATATAGCGGATATTGCCGTTTCCCTTGATAGTCAGTTTAATTGTTACAGCCTCATTGGCTTTAAGTTCTGTTTTGTTGATGTCCGAACTCATGGTAAAGTTACCCACCGCATTTGAAAAGTTTGCCGGTTTACCGGAAGGTAGTGGTTTCACATCAATCGTAACAGGCTGTGATGCGATCGATATGGTCTGGTTCTGGTAGGTGTTGAAAAAATCCTCAAAGATGGAACGCCCTCTTGCTGTTGTTTGAACCCGTATTTCAATATCTGCTTTTCCGCTTCCAATTTGCAGTTGTCCCGAACGTTGCGGATACAGGATGGTTTGTTTAATAATCACAGTTCCGTAATTACGTCCATTATAATGCTCGGTTATCCACTGAAGATCTTTCAGTTCGATGTCCTGTGCAAGAAAGCCTTCAAATTCGGGAAATTTGGGAACAATATTGGAAAAATTATATATCGAGTATATTTTAAATGTAACCAAAAAACTTTCCTGTTCAAAAACGCTCCGTTTAGAAACATGCATAAGCATGAAAATATCCTGACCGTTTTTGCCGGCAGAAGATGCGTTTGTACCGCTGTCCTGCTGTTGTGCTCCCCCACCCTGCCCCTGCTGTGTCTGAGCAGGTTGATCATGCGGTAATACATTGATTGTAAACGAATTTGATTTGTATTCGGAATTGCCGATTCTAATGGTTGCCGGATCTATTGTAAACGAGCCTTCTTTCTTGGCGATTACAGTATAGGTATAAGTCATACTTTGCGAACTGGTTCGTCTTCCGTTAGTAATTTGCGTGCTTGACGAAGAGGATTGAGCAGGTCCGAAGATGACATTGAATACTTCGGAAAACTCGGGAGCTAACCGTAAGTCTACACTATTCAATACATTTACTTCGTATGCTATTCGAAATTGCGTTCCTACTACAACCGAAGGCGGCGCAGAGACTCTGAATGTCACATCCTGCGCTTGAATGCGGGCAGTCGCCGCGAAGGCACTGATGAATACGAGGTAGAAAATAAACTTCTTCATGTGTATAATTATTTAATTACCATTGCTTTTCTCTTCTGCGATTCTGCTGTTGCTGCATCTGCGCTTTTTTCACTTTTTCCTGTGTATCTTTTTCATCCTGAAGGAAAGCGTCCAATATTTGTTGTGCATTGTCACGACTCATCTGTTCGTTTTGCTGTTCTTCTTCCTGTGTCTTTTGATCTTGATCCTGCTGTTGCTGATTCTGTTGCTGGTCTTGTTGCTGGTCTTCATTTTGATCCTGATCCTGATTTTGATCCTGATTTTGCTGATCCTGCTGCTGGTCCTGCAACAATTTTTGGGCTAATGCCAGGTTATAACGCGTTTCTTCGTCTGAAGGATTCAGTCTTAACGATTGTTTGTAGGCTTCAATGCTTTGTTGATATTGCTGACTTTTCATGCCTATATTTCCAACATTATGAAAAACCTGCGCCAATCGTACGATATTATCCGGGTTCTCGCGCACAAGCCTTTCGCCTTGTCCGGCAAGGAGTTGGTACTGTTCAAGCGCTTCGGGAAATTTATCCTGCTTATAAAGCGCGTCACCAAGGTTATAGATACCTTCAACAGAACGCGGATTGACGTCGATACTTTTTCGGTAATCAATTTCGGCTTCTGTAAAGTTTTCTTTTTTATACTGTTTGTTTCCTGCGCGTACATTTTGCCGTTCCGCTTTTTGAGCTGAAACCAAACCTGTGCATAACAGAAATGTCACTAAGAAGAAACAGGGTCTACCCTTCAATTTTATTTTTTTTATCATTGCAATCCAATTAATCATTTTAATCATGGTCAAACAGTTTTACATTTCTAAACAGCCGGTTCTTACGTTCGGAAGTAAGAAACTCCACCAACAGCAATAGGAGCGCTATCCATGCCAAAGTAGGGAAGCGTTCGTCGTATTCCGAATAGACCTGACTTTCTATTTCCGATTTCGACATTTTTTCCAGTTCATTCTGTAACGCCCTGAGCGCGGAGTTTGTATTGTCGGCTCGTACATACATACCTCTTCCTGCCTGTGCGATCTCCTGGCACATGGCTTCATTGAGTTGTGTGACAACCGTATTACCGGTATTGTCTTTCAAATAATCATTATTACCGATGCGTATCGGACTGCCTTGCGGTGTTCCGATGCCGATAATATTCACTTTTACATCTTTTTCGGCAGCGGCGGCGGCAGCCTGTACGGCATCGTCTTCATGGTTTTCGCCATCCGTTATCAACACTATCGTTTTTGTTGTACTTTCGTCCGGTGTAAAAGAACGCATGGCTAAGTTGATTGCCGCTCCGATGGCCGTTCCCTGGGTTGATACCATCGACGGGTTGATGGATGCAAGAAACATTTTAGCCGAAATATAATCGGAGGTGATCGGTACCTGGATAAATGCATCGCCGGCAAAAACGATCAATCCGATCTTGTCGTTGTTCAGGTCGTCGGTAAGGCGCGAAAGCATTTGTTTTGCTTTCTCCAGACGATTGGGCGTGATGTCCTGTGCAAGCATGGAATTTGAAATATCCAGACAGACCATCACTTCGATCCCCTGTCGCTTGACTGTTTCCAATTTGGAACCGAATTGCGGTCCGGCAATGATAAAGATAATCACGGCAATGGCAAAGAAAAGGTAAAAATATTTCAAACTGCGGCGTTTGGGTGATGCTTCAGGCATCAGGGAAACTAACAGTTCGGGAGTCCCGTATTTTTTTATTGCTTTTTTTCGAGCATTTACGATGTAAACGTAAAAAACAAGTAATGCGGGAAGTATTAATAACAAATACAGAAATTCAGGATGTGCAAATCGAAACATAACTACTTCATTTTTACGGAATATTTTTTAACCATGTATTTCTTAAAACTACTTCGATCAGTAACAGGGCAAAAACCAGTAAAGCCAGCGGCAGAAATTCTTCCTGTTTTTTACTATATTGCTGTACACTGATTTTTGTTTTTTCCAACTGGTCGATCTCTCGATAGATGGCCCGAAGGCTTTCAGTATCGGTAGCGCGAAAATATTGTCCGCCGGTAATGGAAGCAATTTGTTTCAAAGCCGGCTCATCAATATCGACGGGCATATTTTGATATTGTACCCCGTAGGGTGTTCGAAACGGATAAGGGGCTTCACCGCGTGTACCTACACCGATCGTATAAACGCGAATACCGAAGGTCTGCGCAATCTCGGCAGCCGTAACCGGTGCTATCTCACCGCGGTTATTTGTGCCGTCGGTCAGCAGTATGATAACGCGTGAGATGGCTTTGCTGTCTTTTATCCTGCTAACTGCATTGGCAATTCCCAGTCCGATGGCTGTGCCGTCTTCTATCATACCATAGTGAATATCTTTAAAAAGATTAAGCAATACGGCATGGTCGGTCGTAAGAGGGCATTGCGTGAAGCTCTCGCTTGCGAAAACGACAAGTCCGATGTTGTCATTCGGTCGGCCGTTGATAAACGAAGCCGCAACATTCTTGGCTGCTTCGATACGGTTGGGTTTCAGGTCTTCGGCAAGCATACTGCCGGATATATCTATCGCCAGCATGATATCAATTCCTTCCGTGTTACGTGTATCCCAACGGTTTGTCGACTGCGGACGCGCCAGAATGATAATGATCAACGAAATTGCCGCCATTCGCAAGACAAAGGGCAAATGTCGCATATACACCTTAAAGGTAGTCGCTTTCGGGGCGTCGAAAGCGTCTAATGCCGATACCTGCAGGCTGGCTGACTTCGTACGCAACCGAAAGAGATACCATGCTATTAATGGAATCAATAACAGGAGTAAATATAAATAATGTGGATTGGCAAAAATCATCTTAACAAGTTATGAATTATGAATTATGAATTACGCTGAGTAATTTGTGGACTTTCTTCGGGGAATATAGGTGCATTGAGTTCGACCTGTTTTGTCTTGTCGACAAACAGATTGGCATTGAACATTGTAATCTCGTTTTCGTCGGGCAACGGATGAAGTTTGGCAAACTTCACGAAGTCGGATAAATGAAGTATCTGTTTCAACAGATTATTGGTTTCTTTATTACCCGGTTCCACATTGCGCAAGATTTCAAGTATTTCCGACGATGTCTTTTCCATTGCCGGTTCGCCGTATCGAGCCGTCAAATAACGCCTTAAAGTATCGGTTACTTCCGTATAATACTCTTTATTATGTCCTTGCTGCCATAATTTACGTTCACGGATTTCGCGCAATTCCTTCATTGCCTGTTCATGGGGAGGCAATTTTGGACCTTCTTCAACCACTTCGGCTTTCTTGGGTTTGTTGCGTATGCGCTGTATGAAGTATCCCACGACGCAAATCAGGAATAATGCAAACAGCACACCATAAATTAGCGCGTAATAATCGGCCAGGACAAACGGCGGGCGCCAAACATTTTTGATGTCATAAAATTCTTCCGGATGTTCGAGGTCGACGTCGGGTGATGATACTTTCAGCGCTACTTGATTGGAGAACAGCGTATCGCGCTGATCAATTACGGCGAATGGCGGTAACAGGTATAATGACGAATCGAAAGAAGTAATCAGCAAATCATACCGGATGGTCATGCGGTTATTTTTTATGTCCGCCGTATCCGGCGGAAAGATATTCAGTACTTCTACCCCTTCCATCAACATATTGCCGGGTAAAGGTATCAGTACCTGTTTATCCTTGTCTGTTGTGACCGTAACATGAAGTAGGGTTTGTTGGCCGATCATCAGGTCCGAATCGTCAATATTAACATCAATAAGCGTCTGTTGCGCAAACGTTTTCGTTGCTTGCACTGTGACGAGTATAGTAAACAGTATACATAATATGGAAAATCTTCTCAAATTCATGGAGTAAATTAATTTCGTTTATGAAACAAAGCCAGCAATGATTTAACATAATCGTCTTCCGTACGTACAGAAACCGAATCGACCCGACATTTGTTGAATGATTGAATCATATCTTCCTGACGCTGTTTCCACCATTCGCCATACCTGTTTCTGATATAAGATGAAGAACTGTCGATCCAGCGTTCCATACCGGTTTCGGCATCTTTCATTTTAATCAGTCCCACAGCCGGCAACTCCGCTTCGCGGCGGTCATAGACCTGTATGGCTACGACATCATGTTTACGGTTGGCAATGGTCAGTGCATCCGAATAATTTCGTTTGGTGATGAAATCAGAGATCAGAAATGTCGTGCAACGTTTTTTTATCACGTTTGTCAGGTATTTCAGCACTTGTGAAATGTCGGTTTGTTTATTTTCAGGCTGAAAATTCAGGAGTTCGCGGATAATGTACAGGATGTGTTTCCTTCCTTTCTGCGGCGGGATAAATTTTTCGATCCGGTTGGAAAAGAAGATCACGCCAATCTTGTCGTTATTTTGAATCGCAGAAAAAGCAATCGTTGCCGCAATTTCGGTTGTAATTTCGTTTTTCATCACATGAAATGTACCGAAATCTTTACTTCCCGATACATCAACGAGGAGCATCACGGTCAGTTCGCGTTCTTCTTCATACACTTTCACATATGGGCGCGCATACCGGGCGGTAACATTCCAGTCAATATCACGTATATCGTCGCCATATTGATATTCGCGCACTTCGCTGAACGCCATGCCGCGTCCCTTAAATGCCGAATGGTATTCGCCCGCAAAAATATTGCGTGACAAACCGCGTGTCTTGATTTCTATCTTCCTTACTTTTTTTAAAAGTTCGCTCGTTTCCACTTAAATACAATTACAAATTATGAATAACTGAATAAATGAATAAAATCAAACGGATTATTAAGGTACTTCTACCTTGTTCAGCACCTCGCTGATGATTTCTTCGGATGTAAGATTATTGGCTTCGGCTTCATAGCTCAAACCGATACGGTGACGCATCACATCATGGCATACGGCCCTTACATCTTCCGGAATCACATAACCGCGGCGTTTGATAAAGGCGAATGCACGCGCTGCAAGCGCCATATTGATGGAAGCACGCGGTGAAGCCGGGAAAGCGATCATATTCGACAGGTTGCTCAATCCGTATTCGGCTGGGAATCGTGTTGCAAAAACAACGTCGACAATGTATTTTTCTATTTTCTCGTCCAGATACACTTCGCGTACAATGTTACGGGCGTTCTTAATTTCCTGTGTTGTAAGTATCGGTTTTATCGTCTTTTGTTCGCCGGAAATATTTTGCCTGATCACCTGTTTCTCTTCTTCTTTCTTTGGATAGTTGATGACTACTTTCAGCATGAACCTGTCGACTTGCGCTTCAGGCAGCGGATAGGTTCCTTCCTGTTCGATCGGATTTTGAGTAGCCATTACAAGGAACGGATCCGGCAATTTATAGGTTGTATCGCTGATCGTTACCTGACGTTCCTGCATGGCTTCAAGCAGTGCACTTTGCACTTTAGCCGGCGCACGGTTTATTTCATCGGCGAGGATAAAGTTTGCAAAGATAGGTCCCTGTTTGACGGAAAACTCTTCATTTTTCTGACTGTAAATCAATGTACCGATCAAATCAGCCGGCAGCAAGTCAGGCGTAAATTGAATACGGCTGTATTTGGCATCAATGAGCGAGGCCAACGTCTTGATTGCAAGTGTTTTTGCCAATCCGGGTACACCTTCCAGCAGAATATGTCCGTCCGATAATAAACCAATCAACAAGGATTCGACCAAATGTTTCTGACCCACGATGGTCTGCCCCATACCGGCAGTAATCATCGCTACAAATGCGCTGTTACTTTCAATTCGCTCGTTCAATTCGCGAATGTCTACTGTATCATTCATAATTAGTAAATTTATTATTTATAGTTCAAAAATTTTTATCATTCGATTTCGGGGTACAAAAGTAGAAATGTTAATTTTGAAAATGAAAAATTTGCTGTTAAATAAATCTAACAGCAAACGAAGTTTTTTATGTTTTTATTTATTTTATTAAAAGTGAGGGTCACTTTAATGATTATTGTGATAAAACGGTTCCATAATAAATGAACCTACTTCAGTAACTCCCGCTGTTTTTGGAGTGCCCTATTCAGGGATTGGGCATTTTTGGCATCGATACCGTAAACACTTGCCGCGGGCAACGACAATTCTGTTCCGACGGGAATATTATTAAAGTTTTTAATACGGCTTTTATTATGTTCATAGATATAAACCCAGAATACTTTATCTCCGTAATAATCCAAAGACAGTTGCATCAATCCCGAACCGGCGGGCATCTTGACGCTTGCCGGTATGGCTCTTGCGCTTGATGTTGCAGGAGTAGTCGCATTAGTAGCTGTAGTTTGAGTAGGACGCACATTCCGGCTGCCTGCCGTTGACGTTTCAGTATTTCTTGACTGCGCCTGTCTTGTGTTACCCGTTAATGCTCTGTTTCGCGCTTCAATTTCCTGGTTTGGCTTATCTGCGCGTTTTAATTCGACCCTGGCGTTTTCAGACGAAGGCATCTGCCAAATTCTGTCGACATTCTCTTCCGGTATGGTCGATGATGTAATCTGATTGAAATCGTTTTTATTAACATCATTTTGTTTTGATTCTGCTGTTAACGGAATATTTGACAGACCGTCGTCAGAAGTTGATGCGCTAACTAATGGTAACGGGGAATCATCATCATTTGCAAAAGTTGGATTTGATATATGCTGTGATGTGCTTTCTTTCGCGGTTTTGCCAGAATTATGTTGCAGAAAAACATATGTGCCAAGCGCCCCTCCGCCGCAAAGAACAACAAGACACAAAGTTATCATAAACCAAACGAGTATCTTTTTCTTTTTTTTGCCGACAGGAATGAATTGAGATTCAGCCTCATCAGATTTAATATTACCGTATTCATCCTCATAGGATTCATTCTCTAAGAAGCCATTCTCATAGGATTCATCTTTATTGGAAGTAACTTCGTTCATTGATTGCGGCTCAAACGTGTCATTGAGTTCGACTGAATTATCTGCAAAATCATCACTATCCGGGTAGGATTTGAAATAATTATCAAAATATGACGGATCATCCTTAATAGTAGGCTGTTCGATGATTGGTTCAATCGGTTCGTCCGGCAACACAAGCTGTTCGATTGATTCGTCTTCATAAGAAGCGTTTTCATCCGGTGAAAACGTGTAAGACAAGTCGTATGCCTCATCAACCTCCTGCAGATTTGTTTCAGGCGTTTCGTATGGCAGAAAGGGATCGCCTGTTTGTACATCAATTGCATGTAATGCGCTTTCGGTTGCTTCAATGGGTTCAAATAATGCAAATGGGCGGTTTATCTGTTCTTTGAACTCTTTATCCGGTGTAAATGTTAGCTTATGGTGTGCCGGTATGACAAACCGTTCTCCTGTTTGTATATGAATGCTTTCACGTTCGCGCACAAGCAGAATTTTAAAAACACCGAAGCCGAAAATTTTCACAACTTTATTTCGCTCAAGACCTTGAGCAATATACAATGCCAGCGCATCAATAAATTCTTCGGCGCTCTTTTTGTTCATCCCTGTTTGGTTGGCGAGGAGTTCTGCTAATCCACGAGTATTAAGTCGTTCATTCATTTTCGTCTAATTTTTTTAAATAGATTTTCCATAAGGGAGCCGGTTTATAAACAGGTGACAATTTAGGTGGAATCAGGTATCTTTTTCCGTTGACAGGATTCGCAGATATCCGTTCTCTTTTTTTCTTAATTTCAAATTGTCCAATTCCGGAAATCACGATACTTCCGTCATTTGAAATGGTACTTCCGATCAATGAATAAAGCGTTTCAAGCGTATTCAATACATCAATTGGCGTCATATCCATATGCTTGGACAATGCGGTAACTAATTCTACATCTTTCATAAATAGAGAACATTTGCTTCGTTATTTCGGCACAAATATATGTAAGTATCCGCATAATTCCAAATATTTTTTCACTTTTTTGAAAAAAAAAATATTATTTCAAAAATCGGGTCGTTTGTCCGTATAATTCATAGGTATCGGATTTGTCGATCAAGACGTCGTAAAAAGCGCCCACTCGCAAACGTTTGTTGCTCAATATCAATACTTCAGGGTCAATTTCAGGCGAGTCGTATGCTGTCCGTCCAACGTAATAATCGCCTTCTTTCCGGTCAATGACCGTTTTTAGTGTTTTGCCGATTTTTTTTTCGTTATGTTCCTCCGCAATGGTTTTTTGAATATTCATAAGCGTATCCAACCGTTGCTGTTTGATTGTATCCGGCACATCGTCACGGTAATTTCTGTATGAATAAGTACCCGCTTCGTGACTATATGCGAATGTGCCCAACCGCTCAAAACGAATTTCTTCGATAAAAGCGACGAGTTCTTGAAAATCGTCTTCCGTTTCACCGGGATGACCGACCATCATGGTGGTACGCAGGTGGATATCCGGCACCTCCTGCCGGATCAACCGTATCAGATCACGTGTTTCCTTGCTGGTGATACGACGCCGCATTTTTTTCAACATCCGGTCACTAATATGTTGCAAGGCAATATCCAAATAGTTACAAACATTTTGACGCTCACGCATGATACGTAACAAATCAAGCGGGAAACGGGCAGGGTATGCGTAATGGAGACGTATCCATACTATGCCCGGAATATCTGATAGGCGCTCCACCAATTCCGGTAATGTGGGATGTCTGTACAAATCCATCCCGTAATAAGTCAAGTCTTGCGCGATTACCTGCAATTCTTTGACGCCTTTTGCCGCCAGCAGACGTGCTTCCGACACGATGTCGTCCATCGAACGCGACTTATAATTGCCTGTGATGACGGGTATTGAACAGAAAGAACAACTGCGATTGCACCCTTCGGCAATTTTTAAATAGGTATAATGTGCAGGTGTAGTCAATATTCGGTCGCCGGTTAATCCGGCATGGAAAGTTTTACCGATATCGTTCAGCAGGTTTTTCCAGTTGAACTTGCCATAATACCGGTCGACACCGGGTATTTCATGCTGAAGATCATTCATAAACCGTTCTGAAAGGCATCCCATGACAAAAAGTTTTCCTATCTGTCCGTTTCTTTTCGCTTTTTCGAGCTCAAGAATCATTTGAATAGATTCCTCCTGTGCGTCGCCAATAAACCCGCATGTATTAACAACAACAATTTCGCCGTTGATTTTATCCGGGTCATGCACTACTGTAAATCCGTTTGCTTTAAACTGAAACAACAGTTGTTCGGAATCAACGAGATTCTTCGAGCAACCCAGCGTTATGATATCTACCTTGTTTTTTCTCATTCGCCAAACAAAGAGTTGACAAACTCTTTACGTCTGAATACCTGAATATCTCCTATGCCTTCGCCCAAACCGATATACTTAACGGGTATACGGAACTGATCGGAAATACCTATGACGACGCCGCCTTTTGCTGTACCATCCAACTTTGTGATTGCCAACGCATTTACTTCGGTTGCAGCAGTAAACTGTTTCGCCTGTTCGAAAGCATTCTGACCGGTCGATCCGTCTAATATAAGCAATATTTCGTGCGGCGCTTCCGGTATTACTTTTTTCATCACATTCTTAATCTTGGTCAGTTCGTTCATCAGATTTACTTTATTATGGAGGCGTCCGGCGGTATCGATAATAACGACATCGGCATGATTGGTTTTCGCGGAACTTAGCGTATCGTATGCAACGGATGCAGGGTCGGAACCCATTTTTTGTTTGACGACAGGCGCGCCTACCCGTTCGCCCCAAATGACTAACTGTTCTACGGCGGCGGCACGGAATGTATCAGCTGCGCCGAGGTATACAGCGTATCCGTTTTTCTTTAGCTGGTAAGCCATTTTCCCGATGGTAGTAGTCTTTCCTACCCCATTGACGCCAACCACCATGATCACATACGGTCTGGAAGTTTCAGGGATGGCAAAATTTTCAGCATCCTGCGACTGGTTTTCCATCAGCAGTGCGGCAATCTCTTCACGAAGTAAATATGTCAGTTCGTCCGAACTGACATATTTATCCGCTGCCGCCCGTTTTTCGATGCGTTTTATAATTTTAAGCGTCGTCTCGACACCCACATCCGACGAAATAAGCACATCTTCCAACTTATCAAGCACATCATCGTCGACTTTACTTTTTCCGATTAGCACATGCGTTATTTTGGAAAAAACGCTTTCTTTTGTTTTGGAAAGCCCTTTATCTAATGTATCTTTCTTCTCTTTGCTAAAAAAACCGAATATTCCCATTGTTATATTAATTATCGGGCAAAGATAATACAAATAGAGAGCAAAACAAAAATATTTGTATATAAACTTCTCAATTCATGCGATGTTTATAGTCTTCGTACGTAAACGAACGAAGCACTTCGAAAATGCCGTCATTACGAAGGATAGCGATTGAAGGGTGCGGTATGCCGTTGAACATGTTTGTTTTGACGGTAGTGTAATGGATCATATCTTCAAAAATGATTTGATCACCCGGTTTGAGCGGTTTTTCGAAAAACCAGTCCCCCATATAGTCGCCGCTCAGACAACTGCACCCTCCGATGCGATACCTGTTTTTTTCATTGAAACCAATACTTTCAATGTTATTATTGTCTGAAAAAGCATCTTTTATTTTGGCTGTTAGGTCGGCATCCACAGCACCCCGTATGACCGGTTTGTAGGGCATCTCCAGACAATCGGGCAAATGACATGAAAAGGAAGCGTCGATGATCGCCGTTTTTATGCCGCTGTTTTCCACAATGTCGACAACGGTTGTTAAAAGGAATCCGGTTTCCCATGCAAATGCGCTACCGGGTTCAAGTATTACTTTAATGGCCGGGTAGCGATTTCTGAAATATTTCAATAGTGCGATAAGATGATCGGTATCGTAATCTTTGCGCGTCATCAGATGTCCGCCGCCTATATTCAACCATTTTACCTGCTTCAGAAAATATCCGAACCGCTTTTCAACAATGGCTAATGTCTTTTCCAAATCGTATGAAGTCGATTCGCAAAGCGTATGAAAATGTAACCCCTCTACTCCATCCGGTAACGTATTGCCAAGTTGATCTGCCGTAATCCCCATGCGCGAACCGGGCATACAGGGATTATACAGGTCGGTATTAACTGCCGAATATTCGGGGTTGATACGTAATCCGCAGGATATTTGTTTACCGGAAGCCATTATCCCGGGGTAAAACCGATGAAATTGTGATAGCGAATTGAAAGTGAGATGGCTACTGTATGCCATGAAAACAGGAATGTTTGCTTCAGTATAAGCGGGTGAATAGGAATGTGCGGGGTTTCCCATTTCTTCAAAAGCAAGTTGGGCTTCATTGACAGAACTGGCAGTTGAACGAAAGCCATATTCCTTGAATATCGGAAAGGTCTTCCATAGAGCAAAAGCCTTGAATGCCAGAATAATATCTGCGCCAGCGCTTTCGCTCACGCGTTTTATCAACGAAAGATTACGACGGAGCAACGATTCTTCTATCACATAACAGGGAGAAGGTATGTTTTTGCCGGATCTATTCATGTAGGTATCAATTTAATTTTGGCATACTTCAACAGTAAATTCTTACTTCCCGCATTAGTAAACGAGACGGTTGCCTTCGTATTATTTCCTTTTCCTTCTAAAGCAAGTATGAGACCTTCGCCGAAACGCTCGTGGACAATTTTTTTGCCTACTTCCAAACCGGGCGGCGGGGAATAATCCGAGTTCGATGTTTCAGGAGGAGCGCCAGATTCTTTGTTCGCAGGACTGAAAGGTATCAGACGACCCATACCTTGCTCGACATGCCGGTGAAAGTCATCAGATGGAGAAAACTTATTCCATCGCTGTGCGGACAATTCGACGTCGTCGGGGAAATCCAGATAAATGCTGTCGATATCATCAATGAAAAAACTGGGGGTTGCCGTATTGCTTTGCCCGTTACGATAACGGTTTTCGGCATGTGTGATGATGCAATTCTCTTTTGCCCTTGTAATGGCAACATAAAACAGTCGCCTTTCTTCTTCGATTGCTTTCGGGTTATTCATGGACTGTGACGAAGGAAACAGGTCGTTTTCCATACCGACGATTATAACATTTTTAAATTCAAGCCCTTTTGCCGAGTGGACCGTCATCAGGGTTACTTTATCTGTTTGCTCGTCTTTCTCATTATCCTGGTCGGTCAGGAGCGAGACTTCCATCAGGAAGTCCGACAACGAGACATTACCCGACCCTTCTTCCTGTTTGATCGAAACGAACTCGTTCATGGCGTTCAAAAGTTCTTTTGTATTTTCTAAGCGACTGAGCCCTTCCACCGAAAAATCCTGTACAAAACTTGCGAATATACCGCTTTGTCTGACCGTCAATTCGCCGATTTCCGCTACGTTCATCTCTTTGTTTTTTTGTTGCAATTCTTCCAGGAGATGCCGGAAAGAATATAGTTTTGCCGCTGTGCCTTTATTTATTTCCACCTGATATTCAAAAGGCGTTTTTATCACCTCCCATAAACCGGCATTGGATGATATGGCAGCATGCTGCAGTTTATCGACGGTTGTATTTCCAATACCGCGTGCAGGATAATTGATGATACGTTTGAGAGATTCTTCATCATTGGGATTCACAATCACACGCAGGTAGGCTAAAATATCCTTGATTTCCTTTCGCTGGTAAAATGATAACGAGCCGTAAACACGATAATTGATCATTCGTTTACGCATGGATTCTTCGAGTACGCGCGACTGGGCGTTCGTCCGGTACAGCACGGCAAAGTCGGCAAAAGTGCAACCCGTTGCGTGTTTCATTTCCCAGATTTTGGTCGAGACCAGGTATCCCTCTTCATAATCCGAATAGGCTGAAAGTATAGTAATTTTACTCCCTCTGTCATTTTTTGAATAAACCTTTTTACGTATTTGATCTTTATTCACAGCAATCAGGCTATTGGCAGCTTCGACAATATTTTGAGTCGAACGGTAGTTCTGCTCCAATTTGAAAACTTTACAATCCGGAAAATTTTCCTTGAAACGCAACATGTTATCTATATTAGCCCCGCGAAACGAATAGATGCTTTGCGCATCATCGCCAACAACGAAAAGCCGGTGATGATTTGCACACAGACGCGAAACGATCAAATGTTGAGAGACATTGGTATCCTGATACTCATCGACCAGCAAATAACGAAATTGATTCTGATACCTGGCAAGCGTTTTCGGGTGATCGCGGAATAAAATATTGGTTTGCAACAGCAAGTCGTCGAAGTCCATTACGCCGGCTTGTAAACAACGCGCCTGATACCACTTAAATATTTGATGGATTAACGGTGTATTGCTGCGTCGATCCTGCTCCATAAACTGTTTGTTGGATGGATAAGCATCAGATGTAATCAACGAGTTTTTAGCATTGGAGATGCGGCTTTGTATCATGTTCGGACGATAAACCTTTTCATCGAGGAGCATTTCTTTCAGGATTGTTTTTATCAGATTCTTTGAATCTGCCTGATCGTATATGGTGAAATCGGATGGATAGCCGACATATTGCGCTTCGCGACGTAAGATACGGTAAAAAATCGAATGGAAAGTACCCATCCACAAATAACGCGTTGTATACTCGTTTACAACCGAGGCAATTCGACCTTTCATCTCTCGCGCTGCCTTATTGGTAAATGTGAGTGCCAGTATGGTATGCGGTTGATAACCGTTTTTTAAGAGATGTGCAATTTTATAAGTCAGTACGCGTGTTTTTCCCGAACCGGCGCCTGCCACTACAAGCGACGGTCCGCCATCGTATAATACCGCTTCACGCTGACTGTCATCTAATTGATTCAGATAATTTTCCACAGGCATCCCTTGTTAAAACTTGGTAAAAGAATATAGATACCCCTCTTCACTCCGTAATTCCAATCGCCTCCTGTTTGATTTTTCAATCGTGAACGAACGCTTGTCGCTGCTCCAGTCGAAATAATAAACGATTGTTTCATCATCCATATCAATGGATACAACATTATCTTTCTGTGTCCGCATACCGATATACAGGGAATATTTATCGTCTTGAGGAAAATAGATTTGAAGACCAAATATTGATTTGGATTGAAAATTATACCATACCGTATCGACCGTGACCAACTCTCCGTTTTTTTCGACCGATTTTAATTGCCATTTGCCGACTAACGGCGAGAATGTTACATTTTCGCAGGATATGAAAAGCAGAAAGGCGATAAATAATCCAAAGCAAAATCTCATAATCTTTTTTTAAAAATGCAAATATAGATGAATTTTCCGGAATTGTACACAGACGGATAAAAAAATTCCGGTTTTTTCATCCGGCGCGCTTGGAAAATACGAATTTTTCATGTACGTTTGCACAAAAAATTTAACAGCCAATCAGATGAGTAACTATATCCGTTTCGACTGGGCTATCAAGCGCCTGTTACGCCAGAAGGCAAATTTTGTTGTACTGGAGGGACTTCTGACTGTCCTGCTAAGGGAAAAAATAAAGATAGTCAGCCTGCTGGAAAGCGAAAGCAACCAGGACGACAGCGACGACAAGTTCAACCGCGTGGACATGCTGGCCGAAAACAGCAGCGGCGAACTGATCGTAATCGAAGTGCAGAACTCGCGTGAAGTAGCCTTTTTTCACCGGATGATATACGGGACGTCCCGCGTGATATGCGACAGAATGACTTTGGGCAGCAACTATTCGGAAGTCAGGAAAGTATATTCCATCAGCATCGTGTATTTTGAGCTGGGACACGGAAGGGATTATATCTACTGGGGGCGGACGGAGTTCAGAAGCCTGCACCATCCGGAGGAGATACTGCAGCTGAGCAAAAGTCAGAAGAAGCAGTTTGAGAAGGAGGCGGTAGCCGACATATTCCCCGAATACTGCCTGCTTCGCATAGAGAATTTTGACGATACCGCCGTAACGCCGCTAAACGAATGGATGGATTTCCTGAAATCGAGCCGGATACGCGAAGACACGACGGCGCCGGGCCTGCAGGAGGCGCGTACCATACTGTCGGAAATAAACATGAATGAAAAGGAAAGAGCCGCCTACCGGAGATATTTCGACAATGTGCGCCACCAGCGGAGCCTGATGGAAACGCAAAGAATAGAGGGACTGGAAGAAGGCGAAGCGAAGGGACTGGCGAAAGGTCTGGCGAAAGGTCTGGCGAAAGGTCTGGCGAAAGGACGGATCGAAGGCGAAGCGGCAGGCGAAGTAAAAGGTATTGCAAAGGGCATAGTAGAAGGCGAACAGAAAAAAGCGGCAAGTGTTGCCCGAAAAGCATTATCAATGGGTCTTTCCATAGAAGATGCAAGTAAGCTGTCGGGCCTGACAGCTGAACAGATTAAAAACCTGACATAACTCCTCCCGCCTATCCTTTCAAAAATTTCATTCTAATGAACAAATTTTCAGATAAAAAACGAAAGCATGTACGTCATTGCGAGGCGTTTAGCGCCGAAGCAATCCAGAAAAAAATAACGCTGGATTGCTTCGTTCCCCGCAATGACGGATACCTGTTCAAATGAAATTCGGTTTATGTAATAAATAATAGTTATATTTGCAGTCTCGTTAGGGGCGCTTTTCTTTCAAAAAGGCTGAGATTGAACCCTTGCACCTGATATGTTGTAATTGACATCGTAGGGAAACGGAGTAAAGTTTTTTTCATTTGGCCGTTTCGCCTTTGCGAAGCGGCTTTTTTTAGATAGACTATAGTTATAATTATGTATGCGTATGAAATGGAATGAGAAATCCTGGGAGGCGATAGCGCCTGTTTATAAGGAAATTGTGACGTCGCCGTTTGTTGTGGAACTGATGAACGGAACGCTGGATAGGGAAAAGTTCGTGTTTTATGTGCAGCAGGATACGCTGTATATTTCGGACTTCGGAAAGATATTGACGGCTATTGCGACCAAACTGACAAAGCCCGAACATGTTGAGGCTTTCATCGGGTTTGCAGGCGATAGCGTCGCAGCTGAAAAGGCGATGCATCAGCTGTTTTTTAAAGCTTTTGATGTGCCGGAAATGCAAACGGCTTCGCCAACCTGCCTGCTGTATACATCGTTTCTGTTCCGCCAATTCAATGCGCCGCTCGAAGTGATGGCCGCAGCTGTCCTGCCCTGCTTCCGGATTTATAAGGAGGTTGGCGACTATATACTGGCCCATCAGGTAAAAGAAAATAATCCGTATCAGGCATGGATCAATATGTATGTGGGCGATGAATTTGCACAGTCGGTCGAAAAAGCGATTCGTGTCTGCGACGAACTGGCGGAGGCATGTACGGAAGAACAGCAACAAGCGATGACGGATGTTTTTGTAGCCTGTTCAAAAATGGAATGGATGTTTTGGGATAGCGCGTATCGATTGGAGCAATGGGGGATATGAAATACAAGCGGGTATTAACAATTGCGGGCAGCGATCCGAGCGGAGGCGCCGGTATTCAAGCTGATTTGAAAACTTTTTCGGCTTGCGGATGCTTCGGCACGTCTGCCATCGTGGCTGTTGTGGATGAAAATACGGTTGGGGTGACGGGCGTGCATCCTGTGCCGGTAGATTTTGTGACCGGACAGATAAAATCCGTGCTGGATGATATCGGCGCCGATGCAATCAAAATCGGGATGCTCCATTCTTCTGAACTGATTCGGGCTATTAAGGAAACGCTGGCTGCGTATCAGATCAAAAATATCGTGCTGGATCCGGTGATGGTTGCCACTTCCGGCGATAAGCTGCTGCAGGATGAGGCTATCGAATCATTGCAGCACGAGTTGATTCCTTTTGTGCGCGTCATTACGCCGAATATTCCCGAAGCAGAAGTATTGTTAGGCAGGAAGATAAACGGACAAAACGATTTTCCCGAAGCTGTACGGGCGTTGTCGGCAATCTGTAATGTGTCGGTTTTGTTGAAAGCGGGACATTTTAAGGAGGACATGCTGACCTATATGTTTTATAATAAGGAAACAGATGAGGTGATTGAACTGACATCCGAGCGTATTCACACAAAAAACACGCACGGAACCGGATGTACGTTTTCGTCGGCTATCGCCGCGTTTTTAGCGCATGACTTGACGCTAAACGATGCAGTTTGCCATGCGAAAGAATATATGAAATCGGCCATTGCCGCCGGCGCTGAATATGAAATCGGAAAAGGACACGGTCCCGTTCACCATTTTTTTAAATTCTGGAGGTGAAAAAGAAAAAAAGATGGTAGTAAAATTGAATGACAGGCCTTATGAAACAGCGGAAAACACAACGTTGGATATGTTTATCGAAAGTCTTGATATTCAGATTCAGGGTATAGCCATTGCAATCGATTTTGAGGTTGTTCCGAAAAGCCGGTGGTCGTCAACGACGCTTGAAGACGG